>Ga0316207_10001303_pt1 | contig 31605 bp, 47 predicted proteins | sample 6weekpyrite_MG_FD_204943 | JGI IMG/M metagenome (GOLD analysis project Ga0316207, IMG submission 204943) | Microbial mat bacterial communities from mineral coupon in-situ incubated in ocean water Damariscotta River, Maine, United States -... | ecosystem: Environmental > Aquatic > Marine >...
AGCCGCCCCACCGCGGGGCGGTTTCGCTAGGTGATAATATTAAAAAAATATTATTTTTTACTTTCTTGCTTGCCTTCTTTCTTGCTTTCTTTCTTTGGCTTAATTTTATCTTGCAGTTCTTTCATGTCGTCCATGTTCTTTTTGGTGCAAAGCTCGGCTTTCTTAATATCGATCAGCGTCTTTGCGTCTTTGATACTAATATCACCATCTTGCGTGTGCTCGTCGGTGTCAATTTTCAGCATGTCGCCGGGTGCTGCCGTGGCGCGCTGGCCTTTCGTGCCTTTTTGTATGCGCTGGTGTTGCGTTGCGCGTGTCACTAGCACGTGAGTAATTAATTTAATGCCTTTATGTTCCATTGTTCCTATTCCTTCCCAGCATATAGCTGGCATTTATGACAAATTAAAAAGAAACGGCGGGCAAAATGCCCGCCGCCCAATGCGGTGGAATAACCACCGATCAATACAGCCTTATTTTTATGACCTGCTAACGGCTTACGCTGTTAGTAAATCTTGTGTGGCTGCAAAACTTTCGACGTGGCGTAAACCCACATCAACATCTTGGAACACACGGATCACGGTGCCGCCTGAATCGCCAAGCGTGGTTTCATCGACTTTAATATCAACGCCGCCCCACATGCCGATAATAAGATCCGCAAAGTTACCGAAAATGGCCGCCGAACAAATTGCGCCACTGGTGCCTTTAACCAAGTTACTTGGTACGTTCTGGCTAGTGAAAGCAGGGAAACCATTAACTTCACCATCTTCCATAATGAATCGGGCGGTGTTAGCAGCTTTTTCGGTGGTTTTCATCTTGCCGCGTGCTTGCGCCGTGGTTAGATAAGCTAAATTGCCCATGTCGGCATTGTCTACCGCTACTTCGGTTTCTAGCCCAACAACATTTGGCCACGTTGGTGCCAAGCCGTTTGTTCCGCCCGGAACATCACCAATGCCGGTGGCGTTCAAGATACCCAAAGGCTGGCCACTTGCGCCGCTGCCGTTAATGGCTGCAGCATCAATGCCCACACCAATGCCCGCGATCATGTCGCCACGCAATAACGCTTCAATACCCGGCGCGCTTTGCATCATCAAGCGGCGAGATACGTCCATACGGCCACTGATTGTTTTGGGCGTCAATAATACTTGGCCAAAAGTTGCATCACTTTCAGTCGTGCCGCCTGCTTCATCAACCCAATAGAAAGCGGTTCCGCCTGTTTGCGTTGGTATGTCAACATTACCAACAAGACCCGGCAAAACTAACGCGCCAAGGTTCGCTACCATGCTGCGGTTGCGTAGCAATTCAACAAACATGCTTGCCATGTGTTCCGTGCCAACCAAATGGCCGCCCGCCGAATCGGTGCCAACCGATAGATCACGCTGCGCCATGCCTTCAAACATGCCGCGTGCCATTACATCAAGTGGCACGATCATGCCGCGTGCATCTTTGCCGGTGCGGGCCGCAATTTCATCGGACAATTCACGAGCAAAACCGATCTTGCTGTGATCGCCTGATTTCAGACCGCGCACAACGTCCATAACAGAATATTGTTCAAGTTCACGATCATTCAGACCAAGCGCCGCTGGTGGTGCATCTTGCGCCAATGGCTTGGCTTTTAGTACGCGTTCTAGTACAAGTTCACGGAATTGATCCGCGCTCTTACCATCACGCACGTATTCAGCCGCCACGCTTGCAATATCTTCATCACGTTCGCCAACTTGGCCAGCCATTGCGTTAATTTCACGGATTCGCACCGTTTCGCCTTCGCTTGCTTTGCGTACTGCTTCGGCTGTCGCGTTTTGCAGTGTTAACGCATCGGCTTTGCGTTTTTCTTCTTTTTGTTCTGGTGTTAAATCATCCATAGGGGTAATACCTCTTGTTTTTTGTTGTTCAAAAATGGTGGTTTCAAATTCGAGATCGTCGCCAGTACGGCCAACGCCAACCGAATGATCGGCGGGTATTGATAAAATACTGATCTCGTATGGTTCCCAATCAAAAACCCGGTAAATGTCCGGGCCTGATTCGTTTACTGTTTCAAGCATTTTCTTATAAATCCGATAGCCAACCGAAACATGCGATCGAATACCGTCTACAATGTCCTGCAATATTTCGCTGGCGCGCGCACTGTTTCCAAACCTTACGATCGCCCTTCCAATTCCCGCTTGGCTGTCGATTTGTACAGACTCAATCACACCCACGTGATCACTGCTGTTATGGTCAACCAATAGCGGCGCTTTATCGGTAAGCCTTCCAAGGCGTACCGATTCTTGCCCGTGATCCAATATTTCCACACCATCCCAGCGTTCAACCTGATCGGTTTCGCTAGAAAAAGCCAACTCAACGGTGCGGTTTTCTTGGTCAATGGATCCGCGCTCAAAGATTGCGGATCGACTTATTAAACCTGTTTTTATTTTTCGCGCTTCCATACCTTTTGTGTTTATTTTATTTTTCATCGTTGGTGGCCTCTTTCGTGCTTTCGCTCATAATTGCGCCCAAATCTTCGGCGCTGCCTAAAGTTATTCCTTTGCTTTTTATTAGTTCTTGTTCTTCCGCCATTTCTTCCCAAACGTCATAAGGATCAAAACCAAGTTCACGGATCACTTGGCTGCGCGTTTTTATGCCCGACTCAATGGCCGCGATCTCTGCTTTAATATCCTTAACCGGATCAAACCACTTCCAGCGGCGTGGCTGCCACGTGGCGGCGTTCAATTTATTAAACTGGCTAAAGTTAATCTCTAGCTGACCACTCAAAAGTGCCATTTCAAGCCATGCCGAAAATATTTGATCGTGAAAGCTTGACGCCATCCACGTTTGCAGCATTTTCCAGTTTTCGCGTTCTTCCATTACACCTAAACGACCACCGGCATAACTCAAGCCATCAAGATCGTTGGCTAAGTTGCTGTAAGCCATGCCCGCACCTGCAGCAATGCCGCGCAATGCCGCGCGGGTAAAGTCGTTAAATTGTTCGTGCGGGTATTTTGGATCCCATGTCTCTAGCTTGTAACCATTCGGCAAATTATCAAATTCACCGGGTGTGGCTTCCATGATCTGTGGCGCTTCGCTGTCCTCTGGATCTTCGTTCTCGTCCGCCTCGTAATCATCGCCGGGGCCACTAAAGAAACCCATTTTTGCCGCACCAACTCTGGCCGCAACGATCGCCGCTTCCACGTAACCGCCTAAATGATTAAGGCCAACCATTGACGCATGAAGCCACGGCACCCCTGTGGCGGCACCTGTCCGCCAAGGCATAAAGCCGTGTATGATTTCGCTACCGGGGATCCGCTGGTAAGCCTTGCCACCCTGAAACCTTGCGCCGGGTGTGTTCTTGCTGCAGCCTATCCAGAAAGCCGCCACCCGATCCCATTCGCCAAACTCAACGCCCATCGAAACATAGTTTTTATCGTCAATCTGAAAACAAAGATCATGATCAAGGCGATCAATATCGATCATTTCTATGGCAAATCTAAAACTATTATCAAAGCCCGGTAATTTACGCACCAAGATCCCGCCATCACGCGCCACGGCTTCTAGGTACATGGTTTCTAATTCGTGGAATGTATAGCGCCCGCTAGCATCACACTGGCCGCGCTTACCCCAACGGCGCCAAGCATCTTCCACTAGCCGGTTGTATGTTTTGGCTGGCTTGCCTTCCGGTGTTTTACTGCGGTTTTGTAATATAAAGCCATCAGGCCCAACTACGTTGGTTTTGCACTTGGTGAAAAAGTTTTTTGCATATTCGTTATTGTTGGCTAGATCACGTGATCGCGCTCTCAATGCTGGCAAATGAAATTTTATTTCTTCATTGGCTGACATAACACGGGTAAACCAACTAGCTGTTAGCCGGTTGACTCTGGCCGCCGCAAAATCCCGCTTGCTTGTTCTCTTGTTGGCGCCGCGCTTACTGCTTTGGCTGGCGCCGCCCATTAAGTGCAACACACCGCGTTTAATTAAACTTTGCATTAAAATTGCACCCCAAGCTTTCCACGGTGGCCTTTGCCGTTTTTGTTTCTAGTCTTGCGGTTCTCCATAGCCACTAACCCCATGTAAAACCGTTTGGCTTCGATCAGTTCGCCCCATGAATACCGGGAAAGGCTGCGGCCTTCGATTGCATAATTAGATTGATCTTTGGTTGCCTTGCCTTCCAGCATTGCGTTAATAGCCGCTAATGTTTTACGTGCATGGCTGCGATCGTCTTTTGTTGCTGCTTGTGCAAAGTCCGCCAACACCGTGGCCGCGCCGCTGTCGATCAAGTAACGATCATCGTCCTTGGCTGCAGTTGCCTGCCAATCGTAACGACCCGCCGACCATGCCGCCGTGACGGTCGCCGCCGCGTTTACAAGATGATCGTCACCGTCTGCCGTTGTGGTAATCGTGATCTTGCCATCTGCGTTAATAAACACATAAGACAACACCCACCCGGCACTGGCCGGAAAATCACCAAGCGATCGTTTCCACTTTACCGTGGCGCCAGCTTGGATCTGTTCTGGTTCTGCTTCCGGTATTTCGTTTGGATCTATCATTCAGGGATCACCAATTTTTTACCCACCCGCTACGCTTGCGCCCGGTGCGTTTCTTTTTTGTTTTTTTCTTTTCGGTATTTTCGGCGTCTGTAGATCCTGGTGCTTCTTCCGCCGCCGCGTTTTGTACTGGGTTTTCTTTTGCTTCTATTGCTCTTGCTTCAATGCCGCGCGCTAACTTATGCAACGAACGGCTAACGAGTTCGTAAACTGCACGAACATAAACGCGTATGTCCAAAGCTTCATTTCTACGGCCAGCCGACTTCAAAACCCACGCCATTGTTGCGCGTCCGCGCGTGTATTTCGTGATCAGTTTTTCCGCCGTCAACTGATCAAAAAAATCACCGTCATAATGATCAGGGAAATGACAATAACCCGGCCCCGGCTCCGCGATCTTTAAGTTGCTGTTTACAAGTTCCTTGCCTGTATCAACGCCGACCGAAAACAGCCGCACGCGCTTGGCGTTGTTTCTGCTGGGCTTATTAATTAACGGCTTACCAAAACCGCCTACACCCTTTAAAGCAAAAACGCGGCGCTTCCATCTGCTTTTGCAAAAATCATAAACCTGTTGTGTGAAGTGGCCGCCGGTATCAATGCCCGTGGCATAAATTCGCACCGCCGCGCCCGTTTCATGTTGGAAACTTTGCAATAAATAATCATCAAGCTGATCCCATAAATCAATATTACCGGGATCACCATGTAACACCGTGTAATCAATGCCCCATGTTTCTTTATGCTTACCAAAGGCCACGGTTTCAATTTCTAGCCGATCGTCTTGAACGTCGACGCCCGCGATCAGCATCACTGCACCATCAGGCACGGGGGCCGCGTAAACTTCACGGCGATCGCTTAATGCGCCATCATCCATGCCCCCGCCTTTTTCTTCCCACGTTTGTGCGAGCGCGGTATTAACCCACGTTTTTAAAAGCTCGGGGTGATCTTTAACTTCCAAAAAGCCTTGGGCCAATTCTGCAAAACTTGACCACGGGCTGTAAATTTCGCAAATATGAAAACCGGCGATCAGGCTTCCCGGTTTTTCTGCGCGCCATTCACCGGCGGCCACCATTGCGTTTTTGTCTTTTTCTTCAATAACACAACCGTTATGGCGGCATGTATAAAAAGCATCTGCGGGCCGACCTTCTGGCCACTTTAAATATTCAAATTCTAGGATCTGGTGTTCGCCACAATGCGGGCATGGCACGTGCCACCGCTGCATGTTGCTTATGTTGTATTCCCGTTCCACTGGCGAAAGATCCTTAATCGTTGGCGTGCTAACTCGGATCCTTTTTCTATTCCAAAACGTCTGTGTTCGTTTATCTGCCAGCTTTATGGGATCACCTTCCGCGCCTGCGCTTGGCGGAAAGCGATCTATTTCGTCCTGAATAACCACACGCACCGGGCGGCTAGCCAAACTCGCCGGGCTGTTTGCCCCTGCGATCGTGATATGTCCACCCGGAAAGGTTTTATGCAATAACGTGTTGCCACTGTCTCTGGCTTTTGCATCTTTCACTTTTCCGTGAAGTGCTGGCGTATCTCTCAACATCGGCGCCAGCCGGTCTTTACTCCACGCGTGGCCTATTTCCAGTGTTGGCATAACGGCCAGCATAGGGCTGGGATCTTGATCTATGTAATACCCGATCACGTTGTTTAACACTTCCGTGCCACCAACCTGCGCGGATTTCATAAATACAACCGTCTGAACCTGTGGATCGCTTACCGCATCCATGATCCCGCGTAGCGGCTCAAATCTTGCGGTATTCCATTGGCCAGTTTCCGCGCTACTTTCTGCGCTTAACTTTCTTTTTTTGTCGGCCCACTGGCTTATCGTTAGTTTTGGCGGTGGCCTGAACCTCTGCAGTGTTTCCGCTAACTTCGCATAAAGCTGCTGGGTTGATTGTTCCAAGTTCTTCGAGTGCATCACGGATCAGTGTGTCCAGTTCGCCTTCGGCTTGTGGCATGGTTTTAAGCCCAACCAATGACCGGGCGCCCTTTTTCGGTATAGCCAAAATCCTCTGGCGTATAGCCAGTATTGTTTTTTCTAAAACCAACATAGCCGGGGCGACCTCAATCGTTTCGCCACGCGCCAGATCGTTTTCCATTTCTGCCTTGTCGGCCCGCTCTTTTGCCAGCCTTGCTTGTTGTTCAAACAAATCCAGCTTGGCATCTGTGCCGCCCGTTTCTGACGCCTTGTTTATACGATTTTTTATCACTTCGCGTATGTCGTAAAAAACCGCGCGCCCCTTTTTTTCTAGGGATTCTATGCGCCACTGGCTAAACGCTTGCACGCTTACACCCATGATCGCGGCGGTGTCTTTTGTGTTGAATTTAAAGCGGTCCAAATCTGTCATTAAAACAACAACCTATAGCGGTGCCCGTGACTAAAAAAATAATGTGCTTCGAATTACCCGCAAACGAGCAAGGCCCGGGAGTACCTTTTTTATTTTTTTATTTCGACGTAGCCAAGGCATGTTTTATATTCTCATTAAAAAGTTTACTGAAATTTCTTTTTGATACTGACAAGATAACCTTGTTAAACGGGAATCTTTTTCTATAATTTGGGGCGCTACCTTCAATCAAGAAAGGCACAACCGATCGCTTGCTCTGCCTTTCCATGATTATTACCCGCCCCCCTTTCCTTATAACAAAATACTTTTTCTTTGTGTTTTTTGTATTCTGTGCCGGATCGCGCTGGTAGCCTGTATCTGATAACGCTTTAGCTATTCGGCCCGGTGTTAAGTTTCCGTATTTATTTAGCTTGGCACTTTTGCCGGGGTAAAGATAAGCACCAAATCGTTGTTCCACCCGCTTCATGCGGCGGGTACCCCCGTAAACGTGGGGGCTGGTCATTGTCCTGCCCGGTATGCCCTTAGCTGCAAAATCATCAAGCCCCACCTTAGCGGCAAGAATCCTCTTGCTTGCTTTTTGGTATCTAACCGATCTTAAAACCCACGGCGTTGGTTTATTAAAAACCTGCTTCATGGTTTTAACTGTCTTTTCCCTAGCCTTAAATGCTATTTGGTTAAGCGTTAACGCTGTGGCAAAAGGGATCTGATCGCGGGCCAGTGAATCAAATGACTTCGTAATATTCTTTATTTCCGACTTTAAAGATAGATCAATCATCTTGGCGGCCCATTGTGTTGGCTTTCCAACGGCTGCGCCTATTGAAGCGGGGCCGGTTTTGTTGTTTTATATAAGCCTTGCATACAGCAAATGGAGAAGATCATTAAAAAGTTAATTCTGCTAGCCGTTCTATTTAGCCAATCAGCACTGGCCGCCGACTGCTTGACCGTCGATCGCGTTGCTGGGCGGCTTACTTCATCCGGTGAAATAGCCGTTATATTTTCTTGGCTTGCTACTGTGTCCAATTCTTGTGGCCATGAGCAAGGTGCGGCCATATATGCTGACGCTTTAGACCCTGCCGGGTTCTCGCTTGGTTTTGATATTGATACCGGCAAGGTGCCCGCCTATGGTTCTAGTGACTTTCGCGGCATCATTAGTGTTTCACCCGAACACAAGGATCAGGTGTCCAGCTTCACCGCCAAGGCAAACGCAAGGCAATAAAAAACCGGCTGGTGGGCCGGTTTAGTGGGTAGTTCTGCAAATTACACCAAAATAGTAATTATAAGGGCGCCCCGTGTCAACACTTAATCTAAACACCAAAACACCGCCCGCCTGTCCTTGGTATATGGCTGGGCGTGGCCGTGCTGTAATAACAAATCATTAAGGCTTTGGCCATCCAGTAACACACGCCCCAAATAGCTGGGTAATTTGTCGCCTGCTTCGTCTTTAGCCCTGCTCGCATAGGTGCCAAGGCGCAACCCACTAACCTGCACGCGCTGGGCTTTGGTTATCTTTTCAAGCGTAAAGGCGGCGGCTTCGCCTGCTTTTACCTTTTCACATGCTGGCACCTTGCGCCGTGACGTGCCGCGCTTCTCGGGTGTGTCAATCTGATCCAACCTTACCGTGGCACTAACTTGCTGGCCCGGTAGTGTATAAATATTAAATAAGACAGTATCACCATCAATAACCCGCAATAAATCGGCATCATAATGCGCCAAACATAAAGAAGGCATAAACATTAATAGTATTATTTTAATCACCCCTTACCCCTTTGCGCTTCCCGCTCTTGCCTTGCAAAATCATAAAAGAAAAACGATCGCAACGGCCTACCGGATTGATCGGCACACCACGCAAGCCACCTAAAATATTTATATACATGCTCATTCATTAAAGCGCCCCTTTATTGGTTTACTTTTACAGGCAACAAGCTTGGCTTGCCGTTGGTGTAAATTGGTATCAATACCGCGTCAAATTCCTGCGCGGCAATATTCCACCGGGCACGAACTGAACCGGCACCGGGTACTTTAATCGGGAAATTAATATATTTACCTTGCACGCCATTAACGGCCAAGGCGTTATTTAATAACCGCTCTTTGTTTTCATTGAACACCGCCAGTGCTTTTACTTTCTTCTCATTTAAATCCATTCTTTTGCTATCCTCTTGTTCTTGCCACGTTTGCATTTCTTCATGCGCCACTATTTCTGGATCCACGTCTAGGTATTCAATATCAGAAAGCCATGCACATGCTAGGTGCCAAAAGCGGCGTGGCTCAAATCGATCGGCTATCAATGACAGATGAAATATAAATCTAATCTGCCAAGCCAATGTTTTTATGCGGATCATAGTCCTACCTCGTTTATCACTTGTTGTGTCTGCGGTACTTCTTGCCCCACGGCTTATGCTGTTTTTTATCTGGTGTGATTGCTGGCATTTCATCAATAATATTAAACATTAATAATTCGCTAACAGGCTCAACCAAAGAACCTTCGCTATCAATTTCTATGCCTTCATCGTTAAGCGCAGATTGTAACTCTATCGACAACCCCGGCGCGGGCGCCGTTATCATTAATGTTTTATACTTCATTGCTTTAACCCGCTAATCTAAAAAGTTATAAAGTTATATGGCGAGTAACCACACGGGGTACGGATTGCATCAGGGGAGATTGCAAAACCGTGCGGCCACTCATAATTTATTTAATCGCGTTCTGTTTGTATTCTGGCATCGGATAACCTGTATAAATAATATTAAATGAATAGTGATCGCCTTTCGTGATGTCTCGCTTGCCTAGCCCTAATTCATCAAAACGCTGTTCTTTAATATTCCACCTAAACTGACAAAAGCCGCCGCGCAGTGAATAAATTCCATGATAAACATGCTTAGTGTTTCGCCCGGCCTTTGCTTCTTTATATTTAACCATTCGCGTGTATAACCGCTGTGACACATTAAAATCACGCATTGCAAATATTATGCGCCGCGCTGGCGTGTCGTTACCCGGATCACCGGGGATCAATTTTCTCGCCTTAATTCATCGATCCCAATCTCTGCAGCTAGGTGCGGTGACATAATCACACCATCAAGCCAATGGTGGCCCGCGTCTATTCGTTTTTTTAATGTCGTTACACTGGTGCCAAGGTAGGCCGCCGCCACTTTATCTGATCCGCCGCTTCTAACGTATTTGGCAATGATTGTTTTTTTAATAAGGTGATCAGGCATCGACGCAACCAAACGATCCATTTGTTCGCCCGCCTTTTCGTTAACAGCATGATCCACGCCACCGCTAAACGCTGTGTTAATAGCTTGCGGGCTAATACAAGATCCTGGTCTTTTTGGCCCAACGGTTCCGCCTTCGCTGTTAAGCCACTGCGCCCACGTGTTCAACAATTCGTCTATGTGCTGTAACAATCATCACCCCCGAATATTCGATCTATGTCGTCAACCGATCGCGCCACGCCTGCGCGCCCGCCGTTATTGTTAACCGTTTCCATAAATGCCTTTTGATCATCTGTCGGCCCTTCACCCTTTGGCCGTTTGGCTTCAATCGCTAAAAACGTGCCATCTTTAAATTGGCCAATAATGTCTGACATGCCGGGAAAGCCAAAACGAACAAAGCGGGCCTTGCCTTTGGCGTCTTTAAATTTTGCGGCGCCCGTGTTCATCCTTGCGGCCCATGCAACTAACGGGTGAAACTGCAACGCCTCTAATATAGCCGCCTGCACGTCTTTTTCTAGCGGGTTTAAATAATCCGCTACCGTGGGCGGCTTTTTATTTCTGGCCATCTTTGTACCAATCGTCCACACCCACCTTGCTGCCATTAACACCCGTTTGGCCGATTTCTAGCGCGGCGTATTCTCTAACAAGATCCTGCGCGTCCTTTAGCTTAACCTTGGCGATTTCTTTATGGCTTTGACCGTCCGCTAATAATTCGACTTCATCACAAGCCGCTTGCAGTGCATCATTAGCGCGGCGCGCCCAATCACTTAATAATTCATAATCCATTATCCTGCTACCGGGCGAAGTGTCACACCGTCGATGCTGCTCGCATCACGCGCAAGACCACCGAAAAAAGCGGGCTGGTTGTCTTTGCTTCTTTTTAATTCCGTGCTTATTGCATCGGTTAAAATATCGTGATGATGCTTATAAATGGCCACGCTTTTAACCCGCTTGCCTGTGGCTGTCTGTATTGTCTTTATGTTATGGCGTATCATTTCGATCACTGTTAATGCGTTTTTATTTAATAACATATTAAAACCCTCTTTTTAAAATAGCCCCAATAAAGGGGCTGCATTATTAATCAGCCAAAATAATTGAATTTTGATCCCACCATTGTGTTACCGCAACACCGTTGGCCTGCTTGTACTCAATATAATAAGAATTAGCCGCGTTAACGTATTCCGCGCGTCCTTTGATTATTCCCGTTTCACCACTAGCGATTATTTTCACTTCATTATCAAGATCAAATGTAAATCCACCCATAATAAAAACCTCTTTAGTTAATGTTCTTTATCGCTTCCAGTTCTTTGCACACGATGTGCAAAAATCCCAACGCGATCCGTTTTTCACAACTCTAACAACCATTAGCCCCATGCCTTTTGCTGTGCGGCGGGCCTCGGGTATGCTTTCAAAATCGTCCGTAACAATTCCCTTTCCGCATTGATCACAATTTACTGTTATTGTTCTGTATGCAGTCATTGAATAATTAACTCACTAGAAAACCCGATCAGGCTTTCCACTCTTTCAACATCAAACGCGTTCAACTCGCCGCGCTTGCCTGCTATCTCTAAAAAACAAAGCCGCGCCCGGTGTGCAATTAAATTGCGGGCTGTTTCCCAAAGGTATGTTTTAAACTCCCGGCCATGCCACTTGCTTGCGATCGTTTTCCGGTGATGGTTACAAACGGGCAAGGCCAGCCAAGTTAGTTCTAATTGTTTTGGCTTCAAACCTGCGGGCGGTAAAGGTCTAATATAATTATCTGCGCGCATAAAGCCGCCGGGGTTGGTTTTCTCGAACTGGCAAACGGTGGCGGGTATGTGATCAAAAAAACCTTTGCGATCCACGTGAGCAATACATGACATTTTTAAAATGCGTTGGTGGTGATCTTCTGGCGTTAATATTCCGCAACGGTTTAACGCTTCCCACAATGCTGGCTGGTGAAAATACCCGGCAATATTAAGCTGGTGTAAAAACAAACGATCGGCGCGGCGCTGGTTCTTTTGTTCCACGTGTAACTTTTTCACACCTTTAGTGGGCTTTAGCGTGGTGATATTGTCGCGGATAATCATGATCAGACCTTGGCCGCTATGGCTTCACACGTTTTTATAATGTCCTGACAAGTGATCCATGCCTCAACCTGCAGATCGTCGATCACTATGTCGCCTAAGCTGCTTTCTAACTCCATTACCAATTCTATTAAGTCCAAACTATCCAGCCCTAAATGTTCCAGCGTGTCCGCTGGCGTTACTTCAATACCGCCTTGCTGCTCACTGATAACGCTTAAAACGCGTTCTTGTATTTCTTCCACCATAGTGATTGCCTTTTGTTGAATTAATGACGCGCCGTTTAGCTTTCTGTGTAGGTTTCCAAATACGCACGCCCTAGCGGCGTCAATCTTTTTGGCACGCCCTTGCCCGCGTTTACTAAAAACCCCCCGTCAACTGCTATATGGTAAGCGGTATGGCCAGACCAAAAACCCTCAACCTGATCACGCAATGTTTTTGCTATTTGTTTCCTTTTTCGTTTCACGCAATTATTTGTAGCCTCACCAAAGTTAGAGCCACTAAAAAGATTATTTATATAATCATCTGAAACTATGCTTATTCGTTCTGGTTTCATTTTAATTGCCTGCCTTAAAAAATCGCGATCAACGAATCCCGCCAATCTTCAAAAGTTAAAATACTGCCTATATGCTCAACCTGTGCATGTGGTCGGCTTTTAATATCCCAGCCATCCGTTATCATGTCGGGCTTATGCGAATAGGCCCATACTTCGCCACTGGCATCTACCGCCGTGTAATTAGCCCACGGCGGGATCGTTAATAAATTTTTGCTTGCCATGTCGCGTTTAGTAATTCAACCGGGGCCGAAAAGAAACCGCCCCAAATTAATAATGTAAAAACTAAAGCCGTGGTGATTGTGTCGGCGGCTATTTCTCTATTGTCTTTTGCCCTGCGGCCACTAGCCCAATAACCAAAACAACTAATGCCAAGCTGGGCCAATAAAGCCCCGGCAACGATTAAGTGGGGTAAGAACATGCTGACCACTTCCCAAAAAGTTAAAATAGTGCTGGTTGTTCCCATGCTTCGTGCCTCTGGTATTGGTTATCTAAATATTCGTTTTTAATTCTTACCGGCGTCACCTTCTTTGTGCTTATCGGGCACCGCACCTTTTCGCCTGCTTCTTCTAACATTCCCACGCTGTGAACTAATTTGTTAACACGCCCGGCCACCGCGCTGGGTTCTATTCCTGTAAGCCTTGAGATTTGGCGGCGGGTGAAATATTGCCCCGCACGCATCACCGCAAGAATTTTGCCGATCTCTGTTGCGTGCGTGCCTTCCGCTTCGCCTTCTCGATATGCCAACTTGCTTGCGTGCGCCACTGCCATAAATCACCCCGCTAAAAAGCTTGTTTTTTTATCCCTTCTTTCATTGCTTCTTGAACTGAATATAAAACCGGATCGAAAACGACGATCACACTAGGGAATGGTGCCGGGTGTTCTGCGCCTTCAAATTTAATGCGGCCCTTATAAAAACGAATATCTATACCTTGTCGCGGGCCGTTCGTTTCTTCATCCCATATGAACGAATGAAAATACCCTGTATCTGTTCTTGACGGTAAAAGCGCCACTGTTTTGCATCCACGCGTGATCATTTCGTTGGCGGCCTTTTCCACCCAATCAGTGATCCCCGGTATATATTTTCTGTTGTGGTGGCCACGTTCCGCGCATTTTTTCTTTTTGCAATTCTTCTTGCATGGGTGCTCTGGATCTCCATATGGCGGATTCATCCAGTTAGCGCCCTTCTTATTCCAGTCTTGCTTTAACCCGTTTTCCCGGCGGTTAAAATATTTGGGCGTTTTGGCGTTGGCACTGGTGGCGCATACGTCCAGTGTAAAATTAAACTCCTTATGCAATGAATCAAAAACCTTCTTTGGTGTAGCCCAATCTATGCGGGCACTGCTGTGCATTGCTTCTCTTGTTGTTTTTTTCATCGTGCGGCCAATTCCTTATTTCGTTTTTGTTGTTGTTCGCGTATCTGTTCAAGTTCTTTCAGTACCGCTGCGCCGTTTTTTTGTTCTTGCTGTACTTCCCAATCTCTGCGGCGCTGGTGATGCTCTGCACAACGCCACACGCCACCGTGTAAAAACTGCCCCGGCTGGCCACATTTGCATTGCGTGGTTTTCTTGCCTGCCTTTGGCGCCGCGTTTTTAACCCAACCACACCCGCATTTTTCAGCACCGGGGAAAAGCGGCGTTTTACAATCTTCACATTTAAGCGATACGTCATTACTCACTAAACACACTCCGCTGCGTAGTTCTCAAAATATTCAGGGTTAAATAATGTTTTTGGTGCCAGCCATTCCGATCGTTTTGGATCGGTTAACCATGTGCGGCACTTTCTGGCAATCACTTGGCGCATGGTGTCGGTGGTATAGCCTCGCTCTAACAAATTTAATACGGCTAGGCTTGCGAAGCTGGGATCCAGTTCTTCACCGATCGGGTAAAGCCGTTCCGTCTTTTCATTCAAGAAAGCGATCACGTCTGCAGCATCTAAAAACAGATTTTCACCCGCGCCCCTTTTGTTGGCGTCCTCTTTGACGTCCTCTAATGAAGAACTACTGTGATCCTGTGTCACCACCTTAGTGTCGTTAGGATCACCACCTTGTGACAGAAGATCACCACCTTGTGACAGAGGATCACCACCTTGTGACACACGATCACCAGCATCTGGTGACAGACGATCACTAGCTGGGATTGTTGCGGTGTAATTATTGCGGCGCCATTTATTGCCGCCTTGGTGTTCTTTTCGTATTGATAGCCACCCGCTTTGTGTGGCCTTTTTTATGTGCCTTAATATTGTGCGGCGTGCCAGCTTCGTTTCTTTTTCTAACGTGGTGATCGATGGGAAACACGATCCGCCCTTCTCGTTCATGTGAAGCGATAAGGTCAACAAAACATGGCGTGTTGTTGGTTCGCTTGGCCCTTCATCACTAGCAACCATTCCGCGCCAACTAAAAAGCGGGTTAAGTGTTCTTTGTGTTTTGTTCTTATTAGCCATTAACGTGCCTTTATATCCGGGCCGCCTTGTTCGCGGTTTTCGATCTGCAGTTCTTGGGCTATTTCTACGCCGTGATCGCCAAGGTCTTTGGCTGGCTCTGAATTAAAAAAGCAACCGCCGCATTTTTTCTGGCAATTGCAAGTTGGCGAATCCTTGCCAACGGGAGAGTTCTTTTTATTCGCGCACATATTATTTGGTGCCTTCGTTTATGCGCTCAATCAAACCGTGAGCCGCCGCGATAACATCAATTAATTGTTTTTTAGTGTTGCCCGCTAAGTGGCGATCTTCCGGGCCGATACCGCCGCCGGTTTCCATCATTTCCCCAACCGCCTGCACTGCTTCGCCTGTTTCGCGCATTAAATCAGCAATGGATTTGTGATCATGTATTGCGCCCGATTTAGGTATTAATACCGGCATGGTGCCAACGCGAATATGAAGATCACGAAAACAGTCAGTTTTATAAGGCTCTAACATGCAGGCCAGCCAAGTTTCTTCAACATCGATCGGCATACGGCCATTGCTTGCCGCTGCGTCCTCACTTAGCCAGCGTTCAATTCGGCGGGTGTTCGCTGTTACGTCTGCGATCAGATTCCCGGTGTCTTTGAATTGATAGCCGCCCGGCGGCACCATCGTGGGGTGTGCTTCCATTAACCGCAAAGCCAGCTTTTCTGTGGTGTCGCTGGTAGCGTGAAGCATTGCGCGGGTGTGTCTAAACACCGTTTGCGATCTTGTTTCTTTTTGTTGGATTTTCAACGCTCTGTTTCTCCACTTTTTGTGTAACTCTTAAATCAATGAATACTCAACAACAAAACAGCCTTTTAAGCCGCTTTTTCAGGTTCGGGGAAAACGTCCGGGTTAAGTTCGTGCGGCTGGTAGACTTTGCCGCTCGTTTTTTTAATGAAGTCGATAAACGCGATCACACGAATAGCAGGAACGCGATCAGCGTCGATCCACTTATAAACACTGGTATGCGAGCCAAAATCAAAGAATTTGGCCACTGCGGCCACTCCATCCGCATCCTTAACCGCACTTTTTACAATCTTTTTATTTTTAAGCATGGGGCTATACTCTTACACTAGAGGTGTAAAAGTCAATAGTTTTTTATACTTCCATGTCACTTTTTCACTAAAACATTGTAATGGCTGGTTTTTTGTATTGGTTTACACTTATGGTGCGGCTTCGTAAGCCGTTATTTACAAGGAAAAATTGATCATGGCTACAGAATCAAGATTAACCAAGGCGTTTGGCGCGCGGCTTAAAGCAGAAATGATGAAACAAGGCTATATTGCCCCCCGCTCTGCGCTGGGCGCGGACGCGGAACAATTAAAAAAAGCCGTTGGGGTTTCTTCTTTAAACACTGCGCGGCGCTATTTGAAAGGTGAAACAATGGCACGCCCTGAACATATGGAAAAAATAGCGCAATGGCTGGGCGTCCGGGTGCAATGGCTTCGTGATGGTGAAATGCCTAAAAACGAGAATGACCCCGATCACGGCGTGGATCATGCTGTCTTGGCCGAGGCGCTGGCCGAGGTTCAAAACGCGGCGGCCTCTTTCGATAATGAGATCACCCCCGACATGCTAGCCCGCGCCACTAGCCTGCTATATGCCGATCTTGTGCGCGGCATCCCTGCCGAAAAAAAGCGTATATATGACATATTTAGTGTTTTAGCCCTTTAAAATACTTACGTATTATTATTAGACTTGATCTATCATAAAAACCGGCTATTTTTTTACCTCACAAAAACAACACATGGGGTGGGGAAATGTCGGAAATGGAAAGGCTAGCCAAGCGTTACATTATCAATGGATTGACGCCAGCAAATCAGCAAAACACTGTTTATTTTTTAAAGGTATGCGCAATGGTGGCTGCTATCGCCTGCGTGGCGTTTGCTAGCGGCCAAATGTCTGCCAATAAACATCAAGCTGGCGATCTAAAGTTTCAAACCATTAACGCGCTGCAGGAACAAATAAGCCAAATTAAAGCCGAGCAACACCGAATAAAAATAGAACAACACGAAATAAAAACGGAACAATTGGCGCGCACGCCGCGTGTATATTCGATCGGCCTTAGCCAGTAACGCCCGATCAATTGAAAATTAATTAACATATTTACTTGAAATTACACTTATGGTGCATTAGTCTTGCACCTAATGTGTAATTTTATAAAAAAACAAGCGGCGCATTTACCCGGGTTTATCTTTTTCTTGGTGGTGTTACTTGCGGGCGCCCTTCCCGATCTGTTTGGCGAATTGCCAGCGGTGATCAAGTGAGAGCGATCCCACTAACCTGCGAGCATGTGGCCGATCTGCCTTCTTGCTCTGGTTGCGATAACCACGCGGCGGTGTTGCTCGATTCCCAGCCATTTTGCTTGCATTGCGCTGGCGGTCTTGCTGTTAATTTCTTAATTCAAAAAACGGCGGCCACCAACAAACCACCAGCCAGTTTTGTTTCAAGCTATAACGATCGCCCCCGTTCCTTTCTTGAACCGGCAAAGGCGGCCCGATGATAGCGCCCGCTCACCGTGATCTGATTAAATTATTAGCCCGTGACGCTGCAGCGGAACACATAAAGAAAAACACCCGCGCAAAAAACAAAAACGACAAAGGCCAAGCCGTTGCTGCGCCTTCTCGATAACACGCACAACATAAAGCCGGTTATGCCCGTGCTTTATTTCCTAACCTGTGAGCAATGCGGCCACGAACACAAACACCTGAAAGGCTGGGCTATTGATTGTCGCCCGGGTTACAACGGCGGCCCCATTCCTATGGAGTTTATTAAAAAGTGGGCCTGTATAACGTGCGCGCCAACCAAGCAAGACGCGGCGGCAATATTTAACCACGGGGGAAGGCCCACCACGTGAGCCTTAAATTAATTATGATTGCATTTGTACTTTATATGGCGTTAATGGCTTCCGATATACAGATCCCACCCGCCCCCGTGCCACCTGTTAATATTGATTGTGAATAACAAGGATCAAGCATGTTTGAAATTTACCTTTTATGGCTAATCGAAACAGAGCGGCCCACCTTGCTGGCCACATACGAAACCCCCGTGCAATGCCTCGAAAATAGAGCGATCGCGGCTAAACAATCCACCAACACCGATCGGCATTTTATCTGCTTGCCTTCCAGTCAAACCATAAAATATATACCCAAGCTAAAATAACCACTGGATCGGTTCGCCGTTATATGAATAATAGAAACCACCCAACACACCAAAGGTGTAACCCATGACCACCGCCGCCATATATGCCCGCTTTTCATCTTCCAATCAGCGTGATGCGTCAATAGCCGATCAGGTTCGTAACTGCCAAAAATGGGCCGACCGGCACGGGGCCAAAATAATTGCCACCTACGAGGATCAAGCTGTTTCGGGTGTTCGCCAAGATCGTGCCGGTTATAACGCCATAATGGACGCCGCGATCGTTGGTGCATTTAATGTGCTGCTAGTAGACGATCTCTCGCGCCTTGGCCGTGACATGCCTGAACGTGAAAAAGCGATCCGCCGCCTAGAAATAAACGGGGTGCGTTTAATCGGTATATCGGACGGTTACGACTCAAGCCAAGGCGAAATGGCGCGGCGCCTGCAGCGTGGCGCCAAGGGGTTAATGGATGAATTGTATTTAGTGGATCTCGCCGCTAAAACACACCGTGGGCTTGCTGGCCAAGTGTTACAGGGAAACAGTGCCGGTGGCCGTGCTTATGGCTATATCTCCAAACCAATCGAACACGCTACAAAATTGGACGCTTACGGGCGGCCATTGGTTGTTGGCGCCCGAAAAGTTATCAACCAAGATCAAGCCGAATGGGTGCAGTGGATTTTCGAACAATACGCGGCTGGCCGTTCCTGTATGTGGATCGCTTCAACTCTCAATGAAAAAGGGATCAAAACATTGCGGGGCGGCACGTGGTCAAGATCGACTTTATACGGTGACAAAAAAAGACCGGGGATCGGCCTGCTTAATAACAAATTATATATAGGCTTATATGTCTGGAACCAAAGCAAATGGATCCGCGATCCTGATACTGGCAAACGCCGCCGCATTGAGCGGCCACAAGATGAATGGGAAACACAAGAAATGCCCGATCTAAGGATAATTGATCAGGCTTTATGGGATGCGGTAAAAGATAGGCAGATTAAAAGCTATATCCCCCACACCGTTAAAAGAGGCGGGCGGCCAAATCAGGCAAAATACTTGTTTTCTGGCATGTTGAAGTGTGATCAGTGCGGATCGTCTTATGTGATGATAAGTAAATATAGTTATGGATGCTCGGGGGCCAGAAACCGTGGCAAGGCGCATTGCACAAACAAAACCGCGATCCCTCGAAAAACAATAGAAAACACCCTGCTTGCGGGCATAAAAAAAGACCTTTCAAACAAAGAAAGCTTGGATCTATTTATTAAAGAAACCCGGCTGGCCATTACTGAAATGCAGGCACAAGACGGGCGGGGCGCGCTTGAAACGGAACTGGTGGCAGTGAACAAAAAACTCGAGAATTTAACCGCCGCCATAATGGACGGATTAAGGACAGAAACCACCCTAACGGCCTTAGAGAAGCTAGAAAGCCACAAAACAGAAATACAGGAAAGCATCAGCGAATTGGAAGATCTGCCCTCTGTGTCCGCCATGCTTCCGCGTGCTGCTGACATTTACCGCAAGAAAGTGGCCGATCTAGGCAATAATCTAAATGATATACCCGCCGCACAACAAGCGATCAGGGATCTGGTGGGTGATGAAATAAGGCTTAAAAATAGTGAAAATGGGCTAGTTGCCCTGATAAGTTCGGCCCCCTTTAGTGCTTTACCTCTGGCGGGTAAAACGGGGGGCAAAACGCTGGTGGTAGCGGGGGCGCGCTTTGGCCAGCGTTTGCATAGGCCAATAAAACTGGCCGGGTAGTTATTCCTTATATATGTATATCAGGCAGTCAATAAACCAACCGCATTGGCCAACCTGCCCGCCATATATTGACCCCAACCAGCACAAACCAACCCACCGGCAAGGTGTGGCAATATATTGCTGTGGCCGGGGGCGTCAATAAAAGGCGTGTAGCCTATTGTGTTTATATTGGTAACACGGCGATCGGTGCCGATAAAACCAACCCGCCCCATTTTCCCCCACGGATGGTTAAACCATAACAGGCTGGCCCAAAATACGGCCCAATCCTTTTTATTATAGTAAACATCAATATGCTGCATCGACCGTGCAAAAATACGATCCTTGTCCATAGCCGGGGCAATGGCGGCGTGGGCTAGAATGTTGGCGCCAAACTTAGCCGCCGCATTATCACAAATCAGGTTTCCGTTACTATGTGCAACCGTGACACACTCGCGGCCATTTAATATGCGCGCTAATTCTTTGGCCGGGGCGTCATTATTAAAGCGAACATCAAACAAACCCCAATCACCATAATCAAAATTTAATATTTCAAAACCGGCGGCTTTCAGGTACGGAATAACAAGATCGATCGATCCCTTGCCTTTATCCGAATCATTGAAGCCGTGAACAACAACGGCAAGCATTAATAGTGCCCCTCAGTCTTTTTGTTTTTGTCTTTAATTAAGTGATCGTAAACCCGCATTAATAAATCAGCGTCAAGCATGGCCCCGTGGTGTGTTCGGTGGCTTCGATCTATACCATAGCGATCGCATAATGAATCAAGACTGTGACCGCCGCGCGGGTGTATTTCTTTTGCCAGCTTTAATGTGCATTGAATAGGCGCGTAAGCCTCTAGCCGATCATAACCTGCGCGTTTTAATTCCATACTTAAAAATTCATCATCAAACGGTGAGTTATGGATCTGCAGTTCTGTGCCTGAAATAAAACTAATTAGACGCGGGGCAATTTCAGAAAATAGCGGCATACCTTCTAGCATGGCGTTACTGATACCATGAACACAAAAGGCGCCTTCGTTTATTTGCCTTTGCGGATCTATCCTTTCATAAAACCGATCAACCTCTACACCATCCACAACCTTTATGGCGCCAATCTCAATTATTCGATCACCGCGCTGCACTTCCAAGCCGGTGGTTTCTGTGTCCAAAAATGTAACATTCATTGAATACCCTTTTTATTGTTAAGCGTGCCACGCTCTCAAGCTTTCCTATACCTTTAAGATAATTCGAGCATGAGTCATTACACCGGGCGCGGGCCGGTGTTTTTTTGCCGGGAGGAGTCGCCCGCAAATCTAAAAAATATTATTTTTTGGATCGGTGGTTTTCAGATCCTGGTACTTGGCGCCGCTGCATTCTACATTAACAATAGTGGGCCGCGTTATTACTGTGGGGCTTGTTACCGTTGGCGCTATTTCGTTTTTAGGTAAAATATTACACCCTGTTAAAATCGCCGTAAAACAAAAACCAACGCAAAGCAAAAGCATAACTTTTTGTATTCTCATAACGTGGCCGCCGCTTGTTCGTGTATTAAATCGCGCCAAGATAATCCGGGCGCCTGCATGTGTGGGTATTCTTTAAATCGCCGCCAATCCCCTGCCCATTCCAGCCCGGCTAGCTTGCCCGCCTTGCCGTACTGCAACCAAAGATCGCGATCCTCTTGACGCTTCGCACCCCAAACCGGCTTACCTTCACGCAATGGCACGCCATCAAATGCCAGCTTGTAATTGTGAAACGACTGGCCCGGCGCGGCATTAGTTACCCGGCGGCCATGCTGCGCACCAACACCGATCAAAATATCAGCCAGATCCGGGCGAGAATAAAGGCGATCAAGTTCGCCCGCTTTTTGCTTTATTGTTTTAAGTGATCGCCCGCGTCGATAAAGGCGCGCTTGTTCTTCATATGATCGGTGGGTGCAATAGATTAAAACATCAAGACCATTGGCGGCGGCAAATTTTACAAAGCTATGCGCCATGTCCTGCATTCTAGGTGCAAGATCTGTAATTAATCGGCTGGCCATCAGTTAAATAATAGATCCGCAATTTCTTTGGCCGTGTCCTTTAGATAATGCCACGCCATTGCAAGACCCCCTGATATTATACTGAAATATGCGGCCAACTTGCCGCCCACTTTGGCAACCGTTACAACACTGCCGCCCGTGTTCCATGCCGACACTAAACCGGCTGTGTTTTCTTTTATCGCTTCAAGTGTTTTTGAATTTGTCGAGTTTAAACCAGCATTAACCAAGATCGCTTCTTCCATCCGATCCATTCTATGATTTTGCGTTTCTGCGTGCTCCTGTAAAGCTTTAACCGATTGCGCCAATAACGCCAGATCAACCGCTGACGCTCGGCGCTCTCTTTGCTCATGCTCTGCCACGATCTTACCCCGCAATTATTTATTAATATGTTTTTGCGTCTGCCGGGGCGATCCCCATTAATGTTAGGGCTGCATTGGCTGTGCTTTTTATCTCGGCATAGGCGGCGGGGTTACTTGATAATAAAGTTAATAATTTTTTGTTTTCAACTATTACATGGCTTGTGAGTACGACATTGCCAGCGAGTAACGCGGCATAATGGATCGCCACCTTTTCTGTTTTTATATAATTGCCATGATCATCTTTTTCTACCGTGTCGCCTGCTGATAGGTTTCCATCACCATTATAATGCGCCACCAAATAAACACCCGTGATCAGCCATTCATCAGCCTGCTGGGCTTCCTGCGTTACAACATCAACCGGCGTGGCGGCTTTTCGTGCTGCGGTGGCTTGGTTAAATCCTGATAGTGACAAACATAAAACCACTAGTGTTAAAATATAGTTTTTCATTTTTATTATTTCCCCGTTTTAGTTCGGTATTCTTAAACACTTAAAACCTGTACCGCATGAATCTGCCGCGCCTACTGTTACGCGGCCCAATGCCGCGTTGTCAACATCATAAATAGAAAGCGCAGTGTTGCCCGCTGTGGCGGTATCATCTAGCTGGAACCTCTGCACGTTGGCGAGATACAAGCGAAACTGATCCAATGCTCTCTGATACACAAAATAATCTTGCGAGTCATAATTTATATTTGGGTTGGCGCCATTCATAAACATTTTAAAATTGGCATCACCGCCGAAACTAGCGCCGCCCGACATGGTTCCCAATGCCTCTACACCGTCATAATGTAATTTTACAGATGGAGTGGCGCCACCGACTTCCACGCCGGTTTTATATGTTCCTACGCTATTTTTAGATCCCAAATAAACTAAACCAGAATTGCTATTAGCTCTTATATTAAAATTACCCGTTATATTGAATAAAAACGCCGATGATCCATTGTGGTAAAACTCCATGTCGTTACCGGCACCAAGGTAAACAGACTGGTTATCCCCAAGGTTTAAATTTCCGCCAAATGTCGCCGCCGTATCTGTAATTGTGAACTGGTTGGTGGTGGCGTTATCATCGATCCCGGTACTTGTAAACGTGGAAACGGTGGCCGCCGCCGGTGTCGTTGCGCCAATAACAGTGCCATCAATATTGCCGCCTGTGATTGCTACCGCCGATTCGTCATAAGCCGTGCCCGCGCTGGTTGTCTCAATCCATACCGCCGCTGTGCTGGTCGCATCTAAACACGTGTAAGCCTTATCCGCTGTTACATCAAACCAATACGATCCAACGGAATAACCAGCCCCCGTGTCGTCTGTTGCGGTGGGCACCGTGGTGGCGGTTAAGTTTTGTTTTAAATTTGGAACATTACCAAGGTTAACTTGCGTGGCTGTTACTGCGTGCGGGTTCGCGGTGTCGCTGGTGTGCGTGGTTAAGGCTGAATTGGTCGCCGCATCAACTGCAGCGATCTTGCTTGCACTCCACAATTCTGTGGCAGCCGTGCCCGCGTCATTGATTAAACGGTGTTTGGTGTCGTCGGCTATATGGGTGTCAATTTGTGTATGGGTGTTGGTGCCCGCGCCTGAAATATTTTGGTGGACGATCGCGGCTTCCGCTACGTCCAGATCTATTTCATTATTTGCGGCGTCATTCGTAACCGTTAAACGCGCACTGCCGGTATTAATGTTTTTGAATTGCAGATCTTCGGCGGCTTTCGTGTCAAAAACACCCACACCACCGGCGCCGGTGTTGCTGGCCGTGTTAACTTCACCCGATCCGCCCGCGCTGGTTGTCTCAATCCATACCGCTGCTGTGCTGGTCGCATCTAAGCACGTGTAAGCCTTATCCGCCGTTGTATCAAACCAGTAAGATCCGACCGCGTAACCTGCGCCCGTGTCGTCTGTTGCGGTGGGCGCTGTGGTGGCGATTAAGTTTTGTTTTAAATTCGGAACATTGCCAAGGTTAATTTGTGCGGCTGTTACTGTGTGCGGGTTCGCGGTGTCGCTGGTGTGCGTGGTTAATGCTGAATTGGTCGCCGCATCAACTGCAGTGATCTTGCTTGCACTCCACAATTCTGTGGCAGCCGTGCCCGCGTCATTGATTAAACGGTGTTTGGTGTCGTCGCTGGTGTGCGTGGTTAATGCTGAATTGGTCGCCGCATCAACTGCAGCGATCTTGCTTGCACTCCACAATTCTGTGGCAGCCGTGCCCGCGTCATTGATCAAACGGTGTTTGGTGTCGTCGCCTATATGGGTGTCAATTTGTGCATGGGCGTTGGTGCCCGCGCCTGAAATATTTTGGTGGACGATCGCGGCTTCCGCTACGTCCAGATCTATTTCATTATTTGCGGCGTCATTCGTAACCGTTAAACGTGCACTGCCAGTGTTAATGCTTCGCAATTCATGGCCGCCCGCCGTGGCGCCATCAACAACCGAAACACCACCCACGCCAGCATTGGCCAGCGTCACTGTGTGCGGGTTCGCTGTGTCGCCCGTGTGCGTGGTTAAGGCTGAATTGGTCGCCGCATCAACTGCAGCGATCTTGCTAGCACTCCACAATTCCGTGGCACTCGTGCCCGCATCATTGATTAAACGGTGTTTGGTGTCATCTGCCAAGTGCGAATCTTGCGCGGCACCATCTGTGGAAATGTCTCGCCCATCAACGGTGCCCGCTGTGGCCATATTTCCTGAATCATCAATAGTGATCGCGCTATTTTCTGCCAGCTTGCCGCCGGTGCCGCTAAAGCGTGCGATCGCGTTATCTGTTGAAAGCGCCGGGCCTTCGATTTTTTCATCAAGTAAAGACTGGATCGGGGTTGTTGCGGGTACGCCAAGGCCAAGGATAAAACCAAGATCGGCGGCTGTGCCTTCGGTTACGGTTACTTTGGTGCCAAGCGTTACCCGCTTGCCATCCGGGTATGTGATCTTTATGTCATAAGTGCCAGCCTGAACCGATAAACTATAAGTGCCTGACGCGTCCAGCGTTGTGCTGGCGCTTGCGCCACGAGGCAACCCGGTGGCGCCGCCTGTTGTTGTTCGCGCCTTAAATGATAAAACGGCTGAATCCAAGCCCACACCATAAGGATCAACCAATGCGCCCGTGATCGTTCTTGCGGCCTGAACCTGCAGAGAAACCGCAAGCAATAAAAAAGCCGCAAAAGCGGCCAGTTTCTTAAATAGCATTATATTAAAACCTCTTTTATTTTAAGCCACTGTTTCTATAGATAGCCGCACTTGATCGGGCCTTCCGCCGGGGCCGCTTCCCGGTATAAGATGGGTTTCCATCACTTCGCATTTTTTCGACACAATGCCGCCGCCAATGTCGTGCGTGTATTCAACAACATCACCGCGCTGCAAATCCGCATTACCCAAATGCGTTAAAAATTCATAAACGTCCTGCGGATCTTTAAAGTGCGAAATAATACCGGCGGCGCTATTCGCCACCGTGGCCGCATCATTAACCTGTGAAAAAACCACCGTGCGCGAAGCATCCCGCGTGCCATAACTTGCAACCGATCCCGCATCTTCTTGCCGCTCTGTTTTAATATACTTTTTCAGATCTTCCCGGTAGTCGTATGGCGCATCAATTTTGTTAATTATTTGCCTGCGCTGTGTTTTCTTCATTGAAAGCGAATTGATCACCGTGTCGTTTTTTGTGATCGCTCTAACGCTGGCCGTGGCTGTGGTAGGTAAAACAGTTAGCATGGCCTTGCCTGAATCCCAAAAGAAACGCGCAAGGCTTTGCCATGCGATCGATCTGCATAGCTTGGTAACTTCAATCTGTTTGGTGATTGAAAAACCCACTTTGGTGCCAACGGGAAAACCGGGATCGGCTGTTATGCTGGCATCAAGATCGCCCACCACAACATTGTTGGCGTGGTTTAATAAAATATGCTCGATCACTGCGTGCGGCGTTTCTATGTTATGGCCCACAAGATCGCATGATATAACCTCGCCCAACGCCGTTTCGGCCACGCTGTTACCATCAAGATCGATCGCCCCTGCCCTATACGCATTGGATGATGATGCTGAGATCGTGCCATCCTCTGTGTAGGAAACGCTTAACGGCGTAACCTCATAAAGCCTTGTATAGATTGACCCATAACCAACGCCGTTTTTTATTGATATAGCCATACTGGCAACATCGGCCCAATCATTTATAGAAATATCTTTTGTTACTGTAAAATCATTTTGCGCGGTAAATTCATTAGCATAAGCCAAAACCTGAAAGCCCCAACTTATATAGCCGTTACCTGTTGAGGTTCCGCCGGACGATTCCGTATAAAAAAGGGCGCGGATCCTTATGCTTAATTTATGCGGATCCTTTCCTGACGTACTAGAATTATAAGTAGTAAAAACATTAACAGGGTTCGAGGCCGTATTAGATCCCGAGCCTGTAAGCGTGATCTGTGTTTCGTCGTTTCCATCTATTATGTTGTTACATAATGAACCCGAACACCCTGTGACGGTTAACCCGATCCCGCCTGACGCGCTAGAATCATGCGTATGGCTTCCATTTTCTACGGTTAAAGAATCCGCGATCGTCAAGCTTGCTTCATGCTCAAAGTATGGGCGAGCATCAAACCGCAAAAACGCGGCGCCGCCTTCGCTTAAAACCTTAGTAAACCCGGAAACAATACGAACGCCATCTATATAAACATCACCAATGGATTGCACCGGGTGATCTGCTACAAGGTATTCGTATTCGGCCTGTATCTCAATAACCTGCGTGCCAATATCGTGCCCTGTGGCGGGTGTACTGTTTGCCCCTCGCGTGCAACCTGTTAACGTGTTGCCGGTTTTCCCTGTGTAGGTGATTTCCTCTCGATCCATTCGCACGGTGCCGCTTGACGGGAAAAAAGCCGCGTTTGTTAGTTCGATCGATGTATCCATACTTACAACATAATCAACCGCCGTGGATATGCCGCCCACATCAACCGGCTGGCACACATGCCCGCTAACTGAACCATAAACGATCGGCTTCATTTTTCCGATAGCATCAGGATCCGCACCGGCGTATTCATCCGCCGTTAACAATTCGCCCACCATTGCGTTTTTTTGCGCTTCAATTCCTGAAACAGAAAAGGTGGCTTTTTCTAATGTGATCAATATCGGATCACTTATCACCCCGGCAAACACTTGCTCGCGGTCGGACGCTGTTAGCCCTTCCCCATCTATAAATAGATAAATGCGGATCACACTGTCCATTTTAACAAGGCTTGAAATATCGCTAGGCAACTGCGAAGTAGTTAGGCGGGTTTTATTAACAACGCCGCCACCACTAATGCGATCAGTGATAGCGCCAAGGCTTCCCCATTCCACGATCCTTGGTTCGTAAGCTTGCCCGCCAACCGTGATGACATGATCAGACCAATAATACGTTGATCCGCCTGCGTCCAATTCAACTAAAAAGACCGGCTTGCTTGACGTTTTCGCCAACGCGGTGGCCATACCCGCTGTGGTTGTCCTCACGCGTCCGCCTCAAGTTCAAAGCTTACGGTGTAATGCTTACCTGTTTTGTGCTGGGCTATTCTGTCGCGGATCGTGTTGTGATTAAATCGCACATCGTCGATCGTGCTTCCGCTGGGTAGTGCCACACTAAACGTGTTTTGCATAGCCACGGCTTGCGTTTCAAAAAAAGACACAAACGCATCAAAAACCGCTTGGCTAGTGATAACAAAATCACCTTTGTAATAGCGCTTATTAACACCCTTGCCATACACGAAACGCTGGCCGCCATCGGTTAAAAAGCTATTGTCATTAGACTGAAAGCCACCCGGCACCCAACCGGCGCGCGGCGAAGGTAAAACCAACGTAGTGGTGGGCGTTACCGCATCGGGATAATAGAAAGTGACAGGCATTTTATAAAAATCCGCCTTGCTCGGTTCCGGTGATAACAGGCTGATCGATCACGGTGATCCCGCCTATTCTTTGCGGATCATCATCTGCGCGCGTTGAATTGGCAACCACTCCGCCAGTGAAACCACCCACCACCGCGCCAACGGCTGCACCTGCTGGGCCAAATAATGCGCCAACCTTTGCGCCACCGGCGGCGCCTGCCAAAATGCCTAAAATTTCCCGGTTTTCGCTTACCCAATTTGAGAGCCTTGTGAGGTTATCCACTGTGCTTGACACTGCACTAGAAAATGTCTCCCATGCAGCAGACAAGGTGCCATTCTCAATAGCCGTGGCCACTCTCACAACCGCATTGGCCACAATGTTGAGCCATTTATCAAGCTTTGTCTTGATCAGCCCTTCGTTGGCTTTCACCCATGCGGTTAACTCTCGCACCATCGGGATCAATACTTTCTCAATGAACGGCGCCAGTGCTTCGGTTAATGGCTTGCCCACCGTTTCAGCTAATGTGGTTAGGCTGGCATTAAGGCTGGCAACCTTGCCCTGATAGGTTTCTGTTAATTCTGCAGCGTTACCCTGAAAGGCGCTAGCTTCTTGTAAAATACCAGTATAGATCGCCGTTTTCTTTTCCGCCTCGCTCAACTGGCCCACCGTCTTGCCTATGCTGGCCGCATATTCTTTTTGCAAAACACTTAAATTTTTAGTGATACCGGCATTGTCCACCAATATACTGTTTTCGTTTTTAATCCCTTCCGTGGCGCTTATCACCGCTTCACCAAATGAAAGCGCGCCTTGCCTGCCAAATGCGGCGGCGTCTTTAGTGGCATTAATGAGATCGATTGACTCATTAAGACCGAAACCGGAAAGCAAAAGGTTTTTTAATGCGCTGGCTGCATCTGATACGGTTAAAAGCCCATCTTCTGCCAAATCAATGGCGGCGGCCTTGGCTAGATTTGCGTTAACTACTAAACTTTCTCCGGCTTCGCTAACCACGGTGGATAAACGATCCGCCACGGCGCTTAACCCCCTTAACGCACTATCGGCTTTGTTAAATTTACCGATCGCGGCATCAATTAGCCGCGTAGCGCCCCATGCAGTTAAAAAGCCCGTCACTAACGTGGGTAGATTAAAAAGCGTTTTTCTTAACCCGCTTAAAACCTTACCAACACCGCGCACGCTTTTGCTTGCGCGCTTGTTGAATTTTTTAAAGCCATTGCCGACCTTGCCTAACACAAGGCTGGCTTTATCTACTGCGGCGATCACAAATGAAACCTGCTTATTGTTCATTGTCTTGTTTTTGCCTTTGTATAATTAAGTTATCAATTAAACGCATTAGCTCGATATAAACACCGGGCTGATCGGCGTAGGTGCCGGGATTAAAAAGCCGCCCCGCTTTCCAATGGCTATATTCTCTTAAAACCGGCTCAACCTTTGCGCCAAGCCTTACCGGGCATGTATTAGAATAATCGCCCGTGACTAACAGAGTTGGAAGCTTTGCCCCGCCGTGGCACCCTCTTAGCTTTTGTTCTTCTTTGCTGCAATCGTCACAATTCCAGACAGTGCCGCCCATTTCGACGGGGATCGACACTGCCGCTATTAGTTTTTTGTGTCGTCCTCTGTGACTTTGTTAAATGTCATCACATGATCGGATAACTCGGCCATGACGCCCCATGCGCTGATCATGTTCATTACATCATCAGGCACCACGCGTGGCGTTCCTGTTCGCTTAAATTCCAAGCCATCTAGGTTTTTAATGTCAACAACACCGTGGCGGACAAACTCAACCGCCGACAAATACGGCGTGACTTGGATCACCCTTTCACTGGCTGGGCCTGCGTTTACACCCTTCACGGCGCCATCTTGTATGCGCGCCAAATGTCGATAGGGGATCAGGCCAATTTCAAAGCGCGTGGGATCCTGGTCTTTTTTAAAAACCAAGTGGCTTTCATCAAGCGTGGCTTTGTATAGCGGCCAATTACACTGTTCAGAATCAAGATCGATCGCTGGATCGGTTTCAACAATAATGGTTATGGTGTGCTTTGCGTCAATTTTAGAAAGCAATTAGATCACCGTGCTAACAGTTAACGCACCGTTACCTTGTAAAGTTGCGGACGCCTCGACCATGCCGCTAAATTCGCCCTTGCGTTCAATATTAATAATAGTAGCGGTGCCTGTGTAATACTCCGATCCCGTGTCCGCGCCTTCTGGCATTATGTCAACAACGACACTGGATCCGTTCGTGATCTCGTCTTGTCCTGCATCCGCCTTATCCCAGTACAAATTGGCTTGCGCTTCCCAGCTGTTTTGCGTTGCTTCGTGCGTCATATCGTCATCATCCATCGTGGTACTGTCTGCCGTTTCTGTCGACTGACTTAAAGACCAATCACGAATATGTGCAACCACTACACCATCCAATCGAACCTTGCCGCCCTTACCTTTTCTTTTAGCCATGCTCTTTGCCTCTTAAATAATTGCCGTTTGTGGATCGTTTTCTTTCACGTAATAATCAGCGTTAAATCTTAAAGTTGTAATATGTAGCTCGGTTTCACCGCTGTTAATTTGTTCCGTTTCTGTTGTTGCGTATTCACAATCAACTACAATGGAATAAAGATCTAAATTCGTATCTGTTAATTTTTCTTCAATGGCTGCGGCGATCCCGTCTATTAGTTCCGGTTCGCCATCGTCAATCTGTGACACTATCTGGATCGACACTTCGACCGTGCGGCTATGTTGGCGGATCCCTTCTTCATCTGAGCTTATGCTTTCCGCGCGCGTTTCTTGGTTCGTGTAAACCAATACCGCTGGCCATTTGCTTTGATCGATAGGTAATGCGCGGGCATTAAAAACTTTTTCCTCTACTTCTTCGAGTGAGCCGCTTAACGCCTCAACCACTGCCGCTCTGATCTGCGCTCTTACGTGCATAGCCTATGCCTTTTGTTTTTTTAGTCTGACCTTGGCCAGCCTGCCGGTGCCATCTTGCTTAATGCTGCTTATTAAATAACTTGCGTTTTCAATTACGATCGCCTTGTCAACTGCGTGCATTGGAAGATCGTTGTATTCACATATAAAAACAATCTCGTTAACTGTCACATCGACAAAGCCCGCCGTAACATCAACATAGTTATGATCAATAATCCCATTTACTGTGGTTACGTTATCGATCACGGCGGCAACGCCGAACCCGTCCGCTGTGTCAAAAAATTCTGAAAGATCTTCTTCAAATGCCATGCTAAAACCTCAAAACAAAGCCGCCCCACCGCGGGGCGGTTTCGCTAGGTGATAATATTAAAAAAATATTATTTTTTACTTTCTTGCTTGCCTTCTTTCTTGCTTTCTTTCTTTGGCTTAATTTTATCTTGCAGTTCTTTCATGT
>Ga0316207_10001304_pt1 | contig 31587 bp, 47 predicted proteins | sample 6weekpyrite_MG_FD_204943 | JGI IMG/M metagenome (GOLD analysis project Ga0316207, IMG submission 204943) | Microbial mat bacterial communities from mineral coupon in-situ incubated in ocean water Damariscotta River, Maine, United States -... | ecosystem: Environmental > Aquatic > Marine >...
CTGCCATTCTGAATCCCCTATAGCTACAACCTCTGCAACGTCCTCAAGCTCAATTAAAGCGTTTTCACACTCATTAAACGGGATGCCGCTATATTCTGCTATCTCGCTTGTTGATAATAAGCCGTGTGTATCGAGTGTTTTTATGATTCTTTGTTTTTCGTTCATTTTTATCCCCTTTCTGGTTTATTTATCTATAACCTCAAAACTTATACACATATCCTCGTCTGCCTGCATTAACATGATTCTTTCTTCTTCGTAATTCCCGTCCTCGCAAACAAATCTTATGTAAGGCTTATCGAACTCAATAAAGAAAGCTGCCTGCATGTTATCGCTCATATATCTTACTTCGCCGTCAGCCTCGCAATCCAGTTCTGTTATACCCAGCTCAGCAAGCCAATTAACTCTGACAAAATCGCCGGATTGAATATGAACCCCATTAACATCAAGCACTCCGGTTTTTATCCCGATTTCATCTCGTACGTGCTGCCTCATCTGTGTAAAGACCTGAGCTGCGCTCATTTCGCCTTGAGCAATCTTGTTCTCAATCTCTCTTATCTCCATTTTTATCCCCTCATTGCCGCGCTTATGCGGTCTTTGTAGTTACTTTAATTTAACCGGCTTCCAGTTTGGATCGTCCAATTCAAATTTACCAATGACTGCCTCTATTCGCTGGCGATTTTCTTTAAACCATTCTCGCCCTGCTTCAATAGGCTTAGTGCGGGATTGTCGCGGTGTATCGGTTTGTCCAATAATTTGTTTAAGTCGTCGAATCTCTGCTGTGTGATCCATTTTCTATCCTTTGCGGTCAATAGTGCCGCTGCTTTGATTTGCTGTTTTTGCTCATGTGAGCCGATTGATGGGGCTGTGTAGAAATACTTGGCCTTTTCACCGCTGGCGTTAGCGTTTGTCACCGATCGCTTGTAAGCCGCAATAAATGCCATTCTTGCGCCTATCATGTCGCCTCGGTCAATAGAATCCAGACAAGCACCCATGCCTTCCATGATTTGCTGGGTTACATATCCACCCTCATATTCTGTCTTTGGTAGCGCGTTCCATGCTTCATCTGGGCTTAGGTGACCTGAGTTATCCGGTAGCAGCTCAACGATTGAGGCTGGCACTGGTGGAAATTTGTCGTTTCTGGTGTGCTGACTAAAAGCCATGCTGATTTGCTCAAAACTATAATCTTTTAAAATTTCCCACCATACCCGCATAGTGCCTTTGTCTGCCTGCTTACCGTAAACCGCCATTACTTCGGTTAATAATTCTGCAAATTGTTGTTTATTTTCCACGATTAAAGTCTCCCTCAATTACATTTCCATCATCAAGCCATTCGTCATATTTCCTATCTGCTTCTGACTTAATGCCAAGTTGACCGAAATACTGGTTAAAATTAGTTGCGTTAAACAACGTCTTTGGCCTAAGAAACTTTTGCATTTTTGGATCGTTTTGCCATTCCTGTTTTTTGTAATCAATTACGTTCATCATATCCAAATCTTTGTACCCTTCTTTGAGCCTTGCCGTTATCAGGCTTGTATTGCTATCTACGCACCTGAATTTTGATCCAAGTTCATTATTCATGTATTCCAAAATCATTTTGGAAATAGCCAAATAGTCGGGCTTGCCCGACAGTGTAGTTTCTTCCTCTGTACTTAACTTAACTTCCTTCTTATCTGTAGCGTCACCTTGACTACCATCTGGCGTCACTGTGACGTCACCCTCTAAAAACCCTAGTGATATTAATGCTTTAAGGTCTGGAGTTTCGCTCATGTTGCATAGTTTTTTAACTTTTGATGCTGACGCCGGTATGACGCCATCACGACTACTGGCTAGCAACCAGATGGCGACCAGTTGGCCGCGCTGATGATCTGGAAGATCGACCCACTCCCAGTTTTGCTGCAATTCTCTGTGTACTTTTATCCAAGGCGGCTTACCTCTATCGCTTCGATAGGTTTGCCATTTATCCCAATTCGCTACTTTTAAATATTCCATATTAATTCCCAATAAAAAACCCGCTTTAGGTGGTGGTGTTTGCGCGGAAGTTAAGGTTCTTCCCACCACCCCTAAAACGGGCTTATATCCTTATTTCTGTTGTTGGTGAGGCGCAAAACTCATATTCCAACAATGTTATTTTACTATTTTATTTTTGTTAATCAAGTTAAATATCTGTCGGGTCTATTTTTGAATATTTATCTTTCCATCCGCATGTGTGGCACGTAAACCAACCATTACGGCAAGTTCCGCCGCCAGTGCATATACCTAGCTTTTTACATAACCATGCTCTTATATTCATATTATTTCCCCTTTATCAGTTCTAATATCTCATCAAGGCTTGTGACTATGGCATATTGGCCGCGATACGTTTCCAGTAACTCTTTCTGCCCTTCCTTGATGAATGATGGCAATATTTCTCCGGTACGCTTAGAGCGGCTCTCAGGCCGTTTTAGCTCTATCCAGTAATTGCGTCCATTGTGGCCAATTAGCAAATCATCCATGCCTGTTATGACGGAATAGCCCAGCTTCCGTAAATCTTTTACGATTTGCTGTTGGTTGTCGTCTATTCTGTCTTTGCGTTGGCGTGGCATTAATCATCAACCTGCACACCAACATCCAACAAATCAAGCTTAAATTGCTCAATCATCCATAGTATTTCGCCGCCATCGGCTATGGTGCTGGCATTGTATTGATTCCCTTCTTTGTCGTAACCGATAATGATAACGTCTTGCAATATACCTTTTGCCTCGCTTAATACGCGGTCGATCGGAATATCTAGCTTAGTTAAGCCGCCTATTGGTATTACGTTATCAGTCATGTGCTGGCGGCTTTGGCTTTGTTGTTTGGATGCCATCTGATCGTCGATAAGAATCACACCGCCCCCAATAGAATATCCATTGTTTCTTTTCTTGTGTTGATAGATCGGTTTTCTTTGGCTCTTCATCACCATAACAGCTAACAAGCTGGCTCTTTTCCCAAAATTCAATATCGGTTGATATGTCGTTAGCCATTTCCGAAACCTTTGTTTGCTGCCCGCACGATGGTAGTTTTTCGATCTCTTGGCAAAGCTTGATCAATCTAGGTGAAATCATAATCTATACCTCTGTTTGTATGGCGGAATCACTGGCTTTAGCCCCGAACGGTTGCCCTTCGGTTATTACCTTGTCGCGCATTACCAGCTATCCATAATAAAAAGCCCCATCCTCAAAACAACCAAGGCGGGCAAGGATAAGCGGCAATAATGAGAAACCGCTTATCGGGGGAGATTATTTTATTTGCTCTCCAGTTAATCTTTCCAAATCCTCAATATATTTATCAGGGATTGATAATCTCGCCAGCCATGCGCTCGGAACGGCGCGAGAGTTTAAGTTTAATTTAGCGGCTATATTGGCTAAATTGTGCTTTCTGAGCCTATTGGCTAGTCGTTTTTTAATTTTCATTCCCGATTATAGGCACATCGTCAACATAAGGTCAACACATTTATTTTATGAATTAGCCTAAATAAATGTTGACAGTCAACACAAAGGCGAGTATCTTTGGCCTTACAGATTAAAACAACGGGGAAAGATAATGACATATAAAACAGAAGAAATGGATACATTAACAAGCTACTCAGGAGAGCTGGCCTGCGCTTTTGCAAAAGGCCATGAGGATATTAAAGCAATAAGCCTAAACTCAAGCGCACAGGGCAGCACGGCGATTGTTGAATTTAAGGGCATGTTGTACCGCGTTGAGATAATCCCTACGTTTCGCAAAATAACCATGATGAAACCGGTTAAGCCTGATTTGCAGGTGATATTTAATTCTCTTAATGCTGGCAGCGAAGTGTCTTGTGATGATTGCCCTTATTTCACAATGGATAATCCCGATCTGGATGATGAGCCTGAAAGCTGGTCGGCTAAATGTACACCAGAAGATTATGGTAGTTGTCCACAAGCAGCCATACGTTTTGAGGATGATATGGAGCAATATGAGCGTGATTTAGAGGATTACAACTTATGAGTAAGCATACAGAGTTACCTTGGGGCTTTAATAGGAAATATAGCGATTCTGGATACCGATACCACGCCATTTTTAATAATAAATATGACGATGTGTTAGGGCAATCCGGCTATATTAAAACCGATGATTGCAGGTTCATTGTTAAGGCTTGTAATAATCATTATCAACTGATTGCTGCGTTAGAGCTAATTGCGTCAGGAGAGAATGAAAACGGACTAATTATAGGTTCGGCAGAAATGCAGGCAATAGCGTCTCAAGCCATAAAGGATGCCAGTGATGAATAGCGCCATGAAACGGGGAAACGGCAACATAAGAGCATCACTATTCTTTGTGGGCTTTGTTGTGGCTTGGCTGTTTATTTTGTCTGAGTATGCAATGGCCGATTTCTGGATTGATGTGCCGGTCTTAACAGAGGCCGATTGTGAATGTGAAAATGGAGGATTTGATTGTGAGTAAAAAACGAATGAAGAAAATTACACCAGAGCCGATTACACTGGTAACTAGCGAACCGGTAGCAATTAGCCCTATTCAAGCCGCTATGCAAGCCGGTGCAAGCCCATCCGAGTTATTGCAGTTTATGGAATTGCAAGAGCGACACGATGCCAATGAAGCAAGAAAGGCTTTTGTCTTGGCTATGTCAAAGTTTCGCGCTGATTGCCCGACCATCAAAAAAACTGAGGACGGTCATAATTGCAAACATGCCAGCATTGCCGGAACGCTTAACCAGATCAAAGGATTAATGTCTGAAAATGGATTAAGCCATTCATGGCGTACAAATCAGGAAGGCAGCCAAATATCTGTTACTTGCGTGGTCACTCACTCTTTAGGTCATAGCGAGCAAACAACGCTAACAGCCGCACCTGATACGTCTGGAAGCAAAAACGCAATTCAGGCCATCGGTTCAACGGTTAAGTATTTAGAGCGCTACACCCTTGAGGCGTGTCTTGGCTTGGCTTCAAGCGAAGAAGGCGATGATGATGGCCAAGCATCAAGCGCCGAGCTAATCAGTGAAGATGCAGCCATGAGACTTCACGCCATGCTGATTGATGGCGGTCTTGATGAAGATGGTGCTGGTCGTGTTGAGCGTTACATTGCCAAAGAATTAAAGATAAGCGGTTTCTCAGCGGTTAATACAAATTCTTATGAATGGGTATTGAGTGTTTGCAAAGAGTCAATCAAGAGAAAACAAAATGAAAATTCATAATGACATCGAGCAAAACTCTGACCAATGGCTTGCGTTAAGGGCAGGCAAGCCCACTGCTAGCGCGTTCAGTAACTTGATAACCAGTACCGGCACGGCTTCAAAGTCTCTTCCTAACTACGCTATCACCTTAGCTGGCGAGTTATACGCAGGGAAACCATTAGATGCCTTTGAGGGTAATAGCTGGACAGAGCGAGGCCATGACCTTGAGGACAATGCTCGCGCTAAGTATGAAATGCTAAATGACATTGACGCTATCCAGATTGGCTTTGTAACTGACGATAAAGAAACGCATGGATGCTCGCCTGATTCATTGGTTGGCGATAACGGGTTATTAGAAATCAAATGCCTAAAAGCTGAGAACCACATCAAAGCAATTATGTATCACCAAAAACACGGCAAGATGCCGACTACTTACGTTCAGCAAACTCAAGGGCAGATGATGGTATGTGAACGCGACTGGTGTGATTTGGTTTTTTATCACCCTGATTTGCCAATGCTAACAATCCGGTCTGAACCTGACACAAAAATCATTCACGGATTAAAACAAGGCATCGCTGACGTGATTGCGGAACGTGACGAAGTATTGGAAAAACTGGCTGAGATTGCAGCCTAACCACATAAGGGGAATAAGAAATGGAATTGCATTGCTGTGGTTGCGGTAAAAAGGCTGAATCCAGACTGACTAACGGTGAGGAAACTTACCCGCACCGCCCTGACCTTGCATCATTGCCATTCTGGAAGTGTGACGTGTGCGGAAACTTTGTTGGCTGTCACCATAAGACCGATAACCCAACAAGGCCGCTTGGCTGCATACCAACGCCAGAGATTAAGAACGCTAGAAAGCATATACACGCGATACTTGATCCAATATGGAAAAGTAAAAAAATAAGCCGCAAGAAACTATATGCGCTTATCAGCGAGAAAACAGGAAGAAAGTATCACACGGCTAATATTCGCAGCGTCGATGAAGCTAGAAATATTTACAAAGTGATTAGGGGTTTAGATATTTAACACCCCATCACTCATTAATAGATAAGGGTAGAGTTTTTAGATTTGCACATTAGCGGCGTGGAGAGAGCAGGACGCGACAGTTACTTGACCGTTAGCTTAACGGAGACACGCCTGACGACGAAGGCCAGATGATATGACTTGTATTGTATGTGGAGCCTTAAGGCGCAGGAACCGAACCGAGCCTTACAAGGGGTTTTGGTTAATCGAAGATTGCGTGTACTGCTGAAAACTGGAGCCAGACTAGCGACTGGCCTAGTGTGCAATTCTAATAACTGATGTTTATAGATTATGGACAGGTGGCGAAAAGGTAGACGCAGGTTCGGACGATGATTGTGACGTAATACAAGATGATGGTGAGCAGGCAAGGCAAGCACTAAGGGAATCAAAATAATGGATAGGTATGTAACGGAAATCTCATCTAGCGATATGCTAAAAGACCCCAATGGTGAGTATGTATTATATTCAGATTACATCACCCTACAGGATAAGATTAAGGGGCTGGCTGAGAAGTATAAAAGAACTGGCATGGCGCATCACGATTATTGCGCCGATGAGTTGTTATCTCTACTTGAGAGCGTTCAAGACCTGCCTGACACCAAAAGCGCCCCATGATTTAAGTATTTCAGGGTCATTTATATGGGAATGGCCTGATACGGGCGGCATATCGTCTTGTGGCGGCTTTTCGCCCTTAAACACCTGATAGCTGCTATCTATAAAACTCGGCCCATATCGCCCCTGCTCGCCGTATGGATGCCTGAAAAACCAGCTAACAGGGTTTAACCGTCTATACCATTTACCGGCTGCAACGGCTATATCGTCTTTATTGCAATACACATGCACAAAAGGCGCATCTATGAACCTATCCACATTTAGGGCGGGATTAAGCAATACGACACCGGCGGGAAATACGAAGCTATCCACAGCATCGGCTATGATTGCGCATCCATTCGAGTGCCCAAGCAGAATATCACCAGGTTTAACCACTTTTAATAATCTTTCAACAACATCAGGATTAACAAAAAATCGCGCTGTGAGTGCGTAGACCTTGCCATAATCCCAGACTTTTACGTTAAATCCGGCATCATTGAAGTATTTTGCCCAGTTACCTGGGCCGGTTTCCGGATTATCGCGGTGTATGCCATGCAATATGTGGACGGTTGGCAGGTCGCTCGGTATGGTTTTAATGTGGTCGATGATTCTGATCAAGACTAATCCTCATAATCCGGATGTAAATCGCCAGTTAGCATCATATAATGCAGCCTGTCTGCTCTAACGCCGACCTGAGAAGCCCATCTTGAATCCATCATTTCATCAGCGGCCAGCGTGTAATCTTTGTTTTTTAACGCGGCTATCATTTTCTTAAACTGCATTAGCTTAAACATGCCAAGATTGAACGCCATATCAATGATGACTAATTGCCTGATGTTGTCGTGGTCTGTCGCCCACTTGTGAGGCTGTAGCTCGTCTTTTACCTCTTGCACATCGTTATCGTAGATAAGGCGAATCTCGTCCGGCCTAAGGCCTTTATCGGTGATATTGTGGCCTATACCAATAGTCAGCTTTCCGACCGAATCAGCGTATAGGCTTGACTCATACCCCTCATCTAAAATGAGCATTTTTCTTAATATTTCATTTATCATTCTAGGTTCGCATATACAGTGAAGTGATCAATATCTGTTTTCCACGTACCGGCGGGCATAACAATCGCGCCCTGTACGCACCATTCACCAGCTTTCGACAAATCACCTGAAACAGTGGTATAGCTTATTTTGCCATCAGTGCCATCAGTAACAAACGATCCAGCTTTTGGCAGAATCGTCTTATCTGGTTTTTTAAAAACAATATTTTTAGTAGTTGCCGTAGAAATATCCACAGCCGCGCTACCGTCCATCACCGTTATGGTGAAAACAGTGCCAATATCGCCTTTTCTTATTTCGCCATCAGCCATTTAACCCTCCACGCTAATGCTTGTGCTTTGCTCAATATACAGCTTCATGCCAAGGCTTCTATCAATATGGCCTATAAAGCTATCTGCTCTGGATATAAATAAAACCAGATTGATTGTATCAATAATAACATCATCAACCGGCAAATCGGCCAATATGCCGCCATAAGAAAACGAGGCATTTTGTCTATCTGCTTGTGCAATCTCGCCATCAGGAATCAACCCGCGCAGAAACGGCAAGCCAAAAGTTAGAGCAGACTGCCTTTTAGCCGCCGTATCCATTAACTATATTCGCCATCAGTATAGGTTGTGCCATCATCTGAAACGGTAGCCGTGCCGACCGCCGTAGTCGTGTCATCGGCTCTAATCGTTCTGGTTGTTGATGTCTGCTCAACCTGGTTTCTGGCCAGCATGTATAAAAATGTAATTTTATCTTTAAGCGATGCCGTTGCCGCCGGTATAGATGCCAATTCCGCAAAGGTATCCGTTACCATTACATCAAGCATTTGTGCATTCACATCAGCCGCGCTTATGTCATTTAATGCTGATATTGATGCAGGGATTGTTGTACCAGTATCAACCAAAACAGCATCGACAACCGTATCAATCGCCGCAATATCTGTGCTCATATCAGCGCCAGCAGGCGATCCAAGCGTAGCCGGTATAGTTGTCCCTGTATCTACAAGGATAGACTCTAAACTATCCGCTTTTAGCGTGTCATCATTAACCGTTGGCGTGCCTGTTAAGTTGTTAGTAACCGCTTTTGCAATACCTCGAATCTCAACAGAAGCATCCGCACCGTTTAGGGTGACTGTGCCAAAAGTCCCCTCAAGGGTCACAACGTCACCAGAGGCAAGGTTATTCAACGTAATGCCGCCTGACCATTTTCTAACAGATAGATTGGTAGCCCCTACTGCTGCACCCATATCAATAGTCGGGGCAGAAGAACCAGCAATACCGGATTGGCAATCCTCAATGGTGTAATCTGCTGCTTGAGATAAAACCAATCCACCAGAACCAATACTAGACCTTGTTATGTGGGCTTTCCCTAGCGTACATGCAGTGCTATTGGCGATATGTGAATCAAGGATATGTACTTCGCCGGTCGCAGATGTGCCTGTACCGCTAACATCATTCCAGTGGTAGAAATGAGAACTGGATACATTCTGACCACCAAGAGCCATAGTCCCGCCATTGCTAGACCATACCTCGTTAGCGTGTGCCTCTGCAAAGGTTATCGTTGATTCATTGCTTACCATAAATCTATGTAGGCCGATATTAGAGCCAATTGTTATTGCATCGGCTAATGTCAATACAGGATTGTCAGCTACGCCATTTACATAAGCCTCAGTACCCGCCGTGCCGTCACCGGTATCAATCCATACCTGACCTCCATCATAGCCAATAGATTCCGCCACAACAGAATATGATACAAAAAGCTGATCAACATCTAACGTGCTTGAGCTTAACCCCGTATCATAAAATCTAAGTCTAACCTTGCCAAGATTTGCGCCCGTGCCTGTATGCCGCGCTAATGCTGACCAGCTTCTTTCAAGCCTTGTAGTGCTATTTTGTCCGTTAAGCGTTGCAATGGTGTCCCATGTGGTATTTCCCCAATCATAAGCCTGTATTGACATGCTATCGTTTGAGCCGTTTAGGTAGCCATAGTAAACAAACTCAGTGGCTACGCCGTTACCGCTAACGTCAAATTGATAGTAAAGGTCTGTCGTGCCTGCGGTGTCAGTATGCTGATGAGGCGTACCATCGCGGGTTTCAGTGCTTGCAAACGTGCCGGATGATTGCGTGCCTGTTGTTAGCGTGTATGATTCTGCAACGGTTGATATTGATGCAGAGCCAACCGCAAAGTTATCAACAGAAGATTGAACTGATGCCACATCAGTAATAACAGCCGCATCCTCAACAGTAAACGAGGCCACAACTTCACCAACAACCGATACGCCGCCGACTGTGCCTGTTGTGATAACAACATCATAAGACTTGCCAGCCTCATAGCCATTGTCTGCTGTTGCGACAATAGTGGCCTGATTTAATCCTGTAACAGAATCATAATCCGCCGACACCGAAACGCCTGCCGTTATTTGTGTTGTGTTGTTTTCTTCATACACAGATAAAACAGGCGTACCGCCTAATGTTGTGGGGATACCCGTTGCAAAGGCGCGAGTCGTGAAGCGCGGATAAATCGTATCTTCTAAATTTATATCTCTCATCCTGCGAGTCCTCCACCGACTCCTGCTAAACCGCCATGACCCGCAAGGCCACCGTGATTAGTTAAACTGTTAATTCTTCCGCTGGCTATATTCTGCTCGCTTATCACTACGCCAAAAGGTGTCATGGCATCTTTGTTAGTATCTAAAAATACCACCGTTCCGTCTGGTAGTATTGCTGTGCGTTCAGTAGCCATTATGCAACCCCAATTTTAGGATCAAGGTAAAGCGTATCTGGTGACGCTTGGCGTTTTGCCAAATGAACACGAGCATAAACAAAACCCTCGAACCCTGGTGTTGTTGTTACGCTAAACTTCTGATGATTATTGCCGCCAGTACCCCACGTAGACCCAGTGTCGTCTGTTACGGCTGTGCTTGAATCAAGTAAACGAGCAAGAGCAGGATCGAATGTTTGGTCATGCTGTGCTGTATCTGCTGAGTCTGGTGTGTAAAACTCACACCATACCTCGTCCTCGTTGTAATCGGTTGAGGCTGTTGAGTTAGCAATATAGACAGTACAGGTTTTCGATGCCCCGCCCTCTACCCATGCCATTAGCCAAGGTGATTTTAGATTAGCGGAACTGCCTTCTAGTGTTGCGCTGGCATTAGCGGTCATGGCATAACTAAATCCACCTGTAGCCCCATCATCTGCGCCACCTGTTCTGATTATTGTTGTCTCTGAGTCTATTGTTCCGTAATAGCCTTTTTCTTCGTAATCAGAAAAACTGGTTGTGTTTCCCTTTGATGCTGCGTTATCAGAACAAGCTATACAGATGGCCTTTGCTCTAATTGTTGTGATTGTTGGAGAGCTAACGAAACTTGTAGGTATTTTACAATTAGTAAAATTCATGTTTCTAGTTACCCCTGACTGTGAAAAATTAACAGAAGTTGATCCTGAAAAATCAACACCATAGAAATCTGCGCCACCACCTGTGAAATTGGAAATATAACTGGCGTTTGTTGTGCTTACTTTGCCGCCATACATTTTTAACCTTGTGTCTGCTCTATCAAGCTGAATACGGGGTACTAGAATGTCACAGTTATAGAGATAAGCATCTCCACTAATGCCGCCTACTCTTAGACTGTGATCGCCGTCAAAATCGCACCCTACAAACGTGGCCTCTAAAACACCATTCCCTAAATCAATCACGCCTTGTGGCTGAAAGCTGAAACCAGTAAAAGAATAATAACCTGAAAATGTAAGAGAGTTATTGCTTGTAACCGTAATCGGAAAAAGTGTGTCTGTTCCTTTTGCCAGCAAATCACTAGTTACAACACTTGTGCCTGTGTTGGTTGTACCATCTTTAACAGCTATAATTTTGCAAGGGTTTCCTGCTGTGCCGCTTGATGCAAGCGTTATTGATGTTGCAGATGTTAGCCCTGCCGCACCCTGAACATAACAAACATCACCCGCACTCATCGCAGCCATAACAGTAACAAGGCTTTGACCAGCTTTAGCCCATGTATCATAGGGTGCTGTTGCGCCACTACCATCTGTATCTACATAGAAAAATGCCATTACAATTCCACCTGCAATGCTATATCAGCTTCTAATTGAGACTGTAGAGATAGAACGCTTGTGATTCTGTCGCGTATCTTTATTCGCGTATCAACATCAAAGGCTTGTTCTAATTCTGCATCTGTTACTGTGTCGCCAATGGCTGCAATGACTAATGCCTTTTCTGCTGGCAGTGACATTGCGCCTTTAACTACTGCGCGGATATTCTCAATGCGGTCTAAATAATCACTTCTGGAGTCGTAGTTGCCCGACTTAATATCTTGTGTGACCCGCTCTGCTTCGTTACTCAAGAACCCATCAAATACAGTAATAGCATGTTGAGCAAGGTTAGCGTCCTTATCCGCATCACTTGTGGTGCGATAGCGGTAATCGTGTATCTTGCCAGTGTGGTCAGTATGCTGCTCATAGACAGCAATACCATTTGGCTTATTGATAACACGCAATATTGATGAAGATACTATTGGCATATTAATGGGTCATTTGTTAATTCGTCTTTTAGCATTATTCGCCACCCTTTGATATAAAGAAATTATAACCCAAAAACGCATCCAAGCTAATCACGGGACGTAGCATGACCGGCATGATAATGCTTATCCTTGTTGTTTATGTGCTTAAATGATTCTTCGACCATCGTGCCTCGCCTCTCTTGCTCAGACCTTACAATACCAATATTTTTTGCTGCATCTATATTACTGGCTAATACTGACTCTATTAGGACTTCAATCCGAATTAATCGGTTATTAACGCTTCTTAGTTGATCAATCGCTCTGCTGTTTTGCTTTATGACAGCGGTATTGTTTTCAATCTTATTAACAAGCTCGCCAGCATAATAAAGGCCGCCAAGACCTTCTAGTATAAGCGCGCCAACCAAAAACCCAACAACTCTACGCCCAAACGCATCATCCTGTCTGTTCGTCATTATACTTCCTTTCAGTGGTTATGGCCGTTTATCCTCTGCCATATTTGTGTATGAGATCTTTCTAGCTTATTAATTGATTTTTCATTATCTGAAATATTATCTTGCATCACAAACCACGTACCAATGACGCTGCTTAATGCTACACATAAGGATATTACTGTGGCGGGAGACATGCCAGCAAAATGCCCTTTGCGCTGCTCCATTACTGAACCTTACCTTTAGCCGCTGCCCTTAATTGCCCTCTAGCAAGCCCTTGTGCATCTTCTACCGCTTCAAGAATTAGCCTTAGAGGCTCGCTAGCATCCAAAGCCAAGTCGATAGCGTCTTGCCTTTCTTGTACGGTCAAAGGAGCGGGATCAACGCCACCAGGGGCATCGGGAAAAGATGTCTCTTCGCCTGTTTTTACATTTTTTTCTATACGCATAATAATTACTCGTATTGGATGTTGATTTCGCCAGCGTCAAATGCATCTGTGCCGCCGGTTGTCGTTATTCTTACCCTGTCTAATTCAGCCGAGAGTGATTTAGCCCCAGAAGAAAAATAATTAGCCGCGCCAGCTCTGTTAAGATTCGCAGATTCCATCCAAGAAAAAGATGTGCTGTTTTCTAACACAAGGACTATCACAGCCCATATAGATGAGGATGCCGCCATCCCGTTAATCACTATAAAACCAGACGAGTTAGCTGTTCTGCTTGCTGATCCATCTTCACCAACACCGCCAGAGTAACCCGAGGTTTCTACGCCTCCAGCGTCTCCAAGTTGCACGATTAAATCTGATGTGCCGTTAGTTGATACGCCATTAAGGGATATGATGATTTTCTTTGTTCCTGCGGGAATAGAAGTAAAATCAATAGACGTTCCAGACGTTGAGGCAACAGGCGTGCCTAAAGCGATGGAACCGGCTATAGGGTTCCCGCTCGCCTTGTCATAAGACAGCATTCGCCAATCGCCAGTAGCGTATTCATAAAAGGCCATAACATCGCCTGTAACTATATCAATGTCATCGCCGCCAATCAAAATCAGGTTTGTTGCATCGTGTGTAAGCGTTCTGGATGATCCTGCTTGCAGCCAAACAACACGCCCCACGCCAACAGTCGCAATCCCATCAATCTGCTGTGTACCCGTCATGGTGAAATAATCGCCATCTGTCGGCAGGGTTAAGATATTCGATCCATCTATATCATCATCATCAATAGCCGTTCCGGTTTTGTAGTTTAACCGGTTTAAGTAAAACAGCTCCCAATTCACCGCGTCAGTCGTTGGATCGTTGCCCTGATTCGCACCAGCTAGCGAAATGTAATACTCGCCATCTGAGCCTAAAACGATTTCATTCACCGCATAGGTATTGTCATTAGTCCAAGATTCAAATTGACCATCAATGATGTCGCCAACCGGATCTGCTGACCATATCGTTACATCATTAGCATCTTTTTGAACAACGGCATAAATACCATTAAGGAATATATCGCTTGAATATCTGCCTGATGAATCGGCCACCTGCGGATTTGTTGTGGCAGTCGTGAAACCCGAATCAGAGTAAATGGTTTTTAATGTCGTTGTGCCGGTTTCATAAAAATACAGTTTTGCGCCAGATACGGGCGCGCCGTTGACTGTTTGAATGAAAGGCACTGGATTGATATATCTTGAGATGGGGCTATCCTCCTGCCTCTGTTTTAGCGGCATTAATGGAATTGGTTAAGAAAACAGCGTCATTAACAAGCTGATTTGATTTGATTGGCATTGATTTAGCCGCTTGTTTCAATCCTTCGATGTTTATATCAGGACGAAGCAATAACTCCGTAAGTTCTTGCGCTGTGCGATGCTTAGGTGGAGTGATCTTCATATAGGCTTTAACGATTTCTGCGCCATTTTTACCAGCCCTAATCATTAAATCGGCGTTTTTTGCACCTTCTCGGGTAAGTCTTTGTGCTAATTTGCGCGATAATTGACCAACTGACGGGACAACAACAGCGCCAACAGGTCCGCCAGCCACCGCACCACCTGCTATACCCGCATACCCCATAAGCATATTAGACGCTTGGCCTTCGCCAAACCCAAACCGACCTAATAATTTAGCCATGTTCTGCAGATTAGTGCCTTGCACTACTTCGCGCATCGCCTTTATTTCATCGGGAGTAAATCCTTTGCGCTGCTTCTTGTTTTTCAATATAGACCTAAATTGAGTGCGTATGCCGTTTTCAAAGCCAGACGCTTGCAATTGTGCCTTGTCGAAAACCTCTGCTAATTGCTCCGACTTCTTGACTCTGCGCCATAACTGGCGGGCATCTTTGTATTTAGCGCCTATATCAGCACTTGTCTTGGTTAGCTCGTTTTTACCAGCGTTATCAAGAAAATCATCAATTCGATTAGACAGCAACACCCCTAGCCTAGCCTCGTCTGGCTCAGAGCTTTTAGCCGCCGCACCCATGATGCGACGAAGATTATCTACCTCTGATAACTTTAGGTTTGCACCAGAATCGGCGGCTAATTTAAACTCATTTAGAGCTACACCCACCTTCGGATGGATTTTCCCGTGGAATCCTTTTTGCCTAGCCACTTGGGAGAGCGATCCAGCCAGCTTCCCAATGCTGCCACTATTAACACTAACGCCACTATTTTCCAGATCACGGTATACGCTCCTTGCGGCCTTCTTTAAGCCTTCAATGGTTGGGGCGGCTTCGGTTAGTAGTTTTTTAGCCCCTTTCGTGACTAATCCGGTAGCCGTTTGTTTAACTATAGCACCTCCAATCGGAGCAATAAAGCTGCCAGCCAATCTTCCGCGCCTTTCGCCAGCCGCACGGCCTTCTTCACCGGCTACCGCTGCGCCTATTTCACCGCCTACGTCAGCGCCAACCTCTGATCCAGCGCCAGCCAGTGCAGCACCGGCTAATTCTGTACTTGGTGCAGTAGATGCCGCCTGCGCGACCTTCTGCGTAAGCGTAGCACCTATTTTTGGCGCTGTTTGCGCTAAAGCTCTAATTCCTTGTCCTGTTGCGGCAACCGGCGCGGCAAATTCTCCCGCCGTTCTTACTATTCTGCGCGGCAAACCTTCTTCCATAAAGCCGCCCTCGATACCCTCACCGCCAATGGTTTCTTTGATGCTAGGTACTCTTGCATCAACGCCAGCGGTTTGTAGTGCCGCATTTACAATATCGGTGCTTAAAAAATCAGCCATTGACATAGTGCCACGATTAACCGCCGCCGCTAATTCAGCAATCGGTGCAGGGATGGCTTTGTCCAGCTTTTGCATAAAGCTATCTTCTTCCGGTGTTTCACGTGGAGCGGACTCTTGCTGCTGCGTTTCTTTTATCTTGTTTTCCTGATCAATAAGTTTATCTGTTCTCTCATTGATTGGGGCTACCTGCTCAGGGGTAAGCATGGACGGGACAACGGGCTGCTGAGATGCTTCGATCTCTGCTATCTTTGCATTAATTTCTTCTAATGTGGCCGACATTAATTTTTAGCCTCAAGTTTTGCTTTAGCTGCCTTTAATTCTTCAAGGCTTGCATTATCAACATCAATTATTGCCTTTTTAGGCGCTTCATCGCGCATTTTTTTAAGCCATTTAGCTGGTGTATTTCCAGGCTCGCTCAAGAATATTGATTGATTCTCAAGATATGTCGCCATTTTCTCTTGTGCGTCTATTTTATCCTGCGCCCATTGTATTAATTCTGGGCCATCTAAGCCTGTCGGCAACGCCGTATCAAGCGCAAGCTGTAACTCGCCCTCTGACAATGCGCCAAATGTAACCGACCCAATAACATCAAGGCCTAGTTTGCGTCTTAACTGGTCAAGTCTGACTGATTCTGCCCTAAAGCTAGGCAATTTAGATGCAAGCGGGCCAGTGTTTGCGCCAGCAGTGACTTCGTTGATTACTTTTTGCAGCGTTTGATTGTTATCTCTTAGCTTTGTTGTTGTCTCAAATGCTTGTTGCGATGTTTTACCCGCGTCCTTGCCGACCTGTCTGCCTTGTGCGCGTTGTGTTTGTAAATCTACGCCGTATGCCTTGCCAGCCCTAACCAATGCCGCACCAACCGCGTTGGCAGGCTTAATTTCAACCGATCCATCTTTGTAAACAAGCTGCACCGTACCATCATCCAAAATACTAGATGATTGAACCTGTTTAGGCTTATCCAGCTTGGCTTGCGCTGCTGCTGCCTTTGATTGAATGGTCATTCGCTCTTTGCTGCTCATATCAAGCATCTGAACACCCTGTAACGCCTGCATGCGGGTACTTGCATCCATGCCAAGCAATTGGCGGGTATCTTTGGAATCGCGCCCATCGCGGTCTAAAATGGCTGCGCGGGCTTCTATCTCTTGCGTTTGAGCGTCATAAGGCATCATCTGTATTTTAGCCGCAAAACGGGATGCTTCTTCTCGCTTGCTGGCATCATCAAGACCCATTTCTTTTAGCATTTTATTAGCCATAACCGGATCAATGCTTCGTGCTTTTCTGATTAACTCGGATTGGCTTAATGCTTTAGGCTGCTCCGCAAAGGCTTGTCGGCCTAATGCATCGCCGGTATCGGCAAACTCAGCGGATTGCTCTGCTAATTGGGCTTGCTGTGCTGTCTGCGGGGCTTGTTGCCCGAATTGGCCTAATACATCACGAACACCGGCTTGCCGCTCTGCGGCCTGCTGGCTTTGCTCAAGGTTAAATTGATTCATGTCAAAACGCTGCTGGCCTGCCGCTACTCTCTGCTCGAGCAATTGACGGTTTAACGGGGCATTGGCTACGTTTTGGCCGAATTGCATGCCTCGGCTTAGTGATCCGACAACATCAGGAGTTAATCTGTAGCCTCTTGAGTCGACTAATGGCATATTAATGCACCTTTATCATGTCGTTGTTTTTCATGTACTGCAAAGCGCCTGCAATCATCATAAGCTCATCGTGAAGATTTATGACCTGATAACCGTCTACCTCGCCATCACGTATCATGTCGGGCGCATCTTGAGCCATCGGCCCAATGTGAGCGCCGGTATCAAGCCCTGCTGATTCAAGATATGACCATGATTTTAACGGCATTTCCATTACAGCGTCAAAACAGGCTTTTAAGTCAAGATCGCGTACATTTTCTTTTAATCGCTCATCGGAGAAAAAAGATAATGCTCCACCAGCTTTAGCTAAAAAGCTGCCAGCCGGTGCAAACGCACCTAAACCAGCACCGACTAAGCCTAATGCGTTTCCTGCCCCGTCAGATCGGGCTTGCTGCGCCCCTAAAATTCCGGATGCCCTTGCTTGTGCCGCGCCTTGACCTAATCCTGCGGCTGTTTGCGCGTAAGTTTGCCCGAATTGACCTAGATTGGTGGCCGCGTTTTGACCGCCGCCAATAAGGTTCTGAAGACGTGCGAATTGGTTTTGTAAATCTTGCGCCGCAAAGCCTGCGCCCTGCTCTACCAGTGCCGTTCTGACGTTGCCGCCGCCGATGCCGCCGACCGCTGCCGCATTTCTTAATAAATTCTTTTGAGCGCGTGACCGGATGAATTGCTGGCCTGGCGATTCATAAATAGAATTAATCGCGTCTTGCTGAGATATGCCGCCGCCGCTAAATTGATTTTGGCCTGCTAACTGCTCTTGTATTGCTTTATTTAACGCATCCTCATCTAGACTGCCAGCAGTGCCGCCGCCCTCATAATATTCTATTTCCTCATCGCCGCCGGTTACTCGGTCATATTGCTGAGAGCTAAGGTAGTCATAATCCCTATAACCACCTGTGCCTTTTAGTGACTCAGGAATGTATATTGTGCCGCCTTTTTGGTAAATACCTAAATCTGGTTTCCCTGGAGTGCTAAACTGGCCTGATGCGATAAGGTTTTGACGTATTTGATCTTCTGTTAGTTGTGGAGCACCTGCGAATTGACCACCGCCGCCCCCGCCACCAAGCCCTAACAAGGCCATGTATTGCTGTAATGCGGGGTTTCCTGCGCTAAGATAAGGCGCTAAATCGCCTCGGGTTTGAAGGTATTGCTCTTTGGCTATCCGTTGGCCTTCCTCGGATGCCTGCGCTTGTATTTGACCGGCTTCTTCTGCGGCATCGTCGCCACCGAATAATCCGCCAACTACGCCGCCCATGATAGACCTCTACGCGGCTTGTTTGTCTTTGTGTGCATCTAAATATCCCTCGATTTCTGATCGGGTGATACCAAGATGCTGGATGTCATGCAGCTCGCCGCCTTTCATGTGGCTCTGCCGACAGATTCCTTCTTTCTTGAATCCTACTTTTAACGAGAAGTTTACCACTTTTCGCTGGTTAATTGGAATAGTTACGTTAATTTTATTTGAGTCTGTGTTTTTCAAAAACCACTCATAAAAAGACCGCATCATGTCTCGGCCTTTTGATCGGTGTTCTTTTCTCAAATACGGGTGCATTTTAATGCTAACGCTGGTGTCTGTGTGCATCAGTATTACACCAACAATGCTTTCGTTCTCGATGCACAATAGCCATGCGGTCATTGAGTCATAACCTGGATACCATGTCTCCATTTCCACCCCATCCTCGGCGGCTCTTTCCCAAATATCAGGCTCAGTCATAATGGCTCGAACCAGCTCCATGTCGGTGGTAACGGTTAAGTCCATCTTTTCAATTCCTGTGGTATAATATCGGCCATGGAGTGCGCTAACACTCCACCACCTAACATCGACTTAAATGAGGTAAGCCAATGGCTAACGAAAGTATAACCCAAAAAGAGCTTAAAGAACTGTTTGACTATTTTCCTTGTAGCGGAGAATTTATAAGGAAAAAGCATATTCATTACAATGCGAAAATTGGCGACAAAGCCGGATGCATAAACACCGCTGGCTATGTTCAAATAAGCATTAAAGGGGTTCTTTTTCTCGCCCACAGGCTCGCGTGGACTTACATGACCGGCGAAACCCCTGTGTTTATTGACCACATCAATCACGATCGTTCTGATAACAGGTGGGAGAATCTTCGCCAAACAACCCATCAGGAAAATTGCAAAAATTGCACTTTCAGCAAGGCAAACACATCTGGATGCACTGGCGTTATCTGGGCTGACAATAGATGGGTTGCTAGAATAAAGGTTAATTACAAAGAGATCGTTATAGGCAGATTTGTTAAATTTTCCGATGCGGTAAAAGCCAGAAAGTCTGCCGAAATCAAATATGGATTTCACGAAAATCATGGGGCTAAACAAGTATCCACCCAGTAGACCCTGAACCGCTTTGTTTTACGTACAAAACAGCCTCGGCCACACCAGAAGTATCGAGGTACATCTGAGTCGGGTCTGCTGTTATGACCCCCTCTGGGCTGCCTGAGCCTTGAATGGGTGTTGCAAGATTTACTTGATGAGTGATTTCTTCAATCCACTCAGACAACCTTAAAGTTGGCTCGCCAGATTCTTCTGCAAGGATAGAAAACCGCTCAAAGGCTGTTAAGCTCATCGTGCATCAATCTCCAGTTTTAGTATGCCTGTTCTGGTAGGTGAATCCATAATAAAGCGATAAACACGATACCGATATGATTGGCCTTCTTTGCGCCATATCTGCCGTTTCTTATATTCGCCCTGTTTGCCTAATGTTCGGCTTGTGGTGTTGCCAAACGTATAGCCGCCATCGTTAGATATTGATCTTGTCACAAGCGGTTCTTCATCGTCACTGGCTGCTGTACCGGTTAAGCACGTCAATTCCATTTCTGAAAAAGTCAGCGTTTCGCCGTTATTGGCAAGCGGCATAGATGATACCACCTGATTCATGCTATCGCCGTATTCTGTGTAGGTGTCGCTGCTCATTTCACCAATCGATGCACCTTGGTTGTCACCAACTAGAAGCGTCCCGTATGCGGTTACTATGTGGTTCACGCGCCATTTAATTAGCTGGCCAAACTCATCTTTTGATTTGCGCTCATGCCAGATAGGTCTACCAGCCAATGCGCTAGTCGCTGAATCGTAGGTAAATGTCCGGTCAAATAGATGCAGATTTAAATAAAAGCCGCCGCGCTCTGAATAAGTTGTGCAAAACACGTCCTCAATTCTTGTGGCGGTTTGATCTTGTATTAGCCGGTCAATGCTGGCTGTGGATATTTTAGCCGCGCCGCCACCCTGAAAACGCCATAATGCCGCCTTTTCATTAACGCCGCCTCCCACAAAAACAAATGAGCTATCATATTCTGTTACTGAATTAGTGGCCTGTATGCCTTTAGGAATTAACCCACCCTGAATACGTCTAAACGGGAAATCCGCCCCACCCACGTTCTGAAACGGCTCGATGGTTTCCTTGCCGCATACAAATAATTGATTTCGGTGTACGTGTAATGCGGTTATCTCATCTGGATCGGCCTCGGCTGTGCCGAAATCAAGCGCATCATAAGCTGTGCCATCGCTAAGGTTGGATATAAAAAATATAGGCTTTGTACTGGCCGCGCTATTGTTATTCCAATGGATAAAATATTGATCTTTAAATACAACGCCATCAGAAGGGCCAAGTGTTGTCGTAAAATCAGTGTCAGTGATTGTAACCAGCCCGCCCGCCACAGTGTAGATGTAAGCGGTTGAACCAGGCACAACAATGCATAACTGAACCCCATTATCAGCCATTGAAACACGCGAAGTACCTGAGATTGTGCCTAAGCTGGTCGCTGTGCCATCGGATGCGATGCTATATAAATTCGTGCCATTGACTGAATAAGCAACCGAATCCATCACATGAAACCCGCGACAAATCTTAGTGCCTGCCGTTGAGAATAGCGATATACCGGCTGGCTGTTTTAACTGCATCCGGCTTAATCCCTCGGTTTGAGGCAGTTGCGGTATCCAGTTTGCACACTCTTGTGCTGATATGGGTTTTGTTTCGTCCTCATAAAACCCTGACGCGATAGGGATTTCCATTAACAATCCTTGCTAGGGGTAGGGAAAAACTTGTCATCCATATACTGTGTATTGCATTCGTTGCCAGAGCCTTGTGGGAGCGTATTAGGGAAATTAGTGTCAATACTTACAACCGTATCCAATAAGTTGTTCATTGTTGAATTAGCTAATGCACTTAATGCTGGCGTGATAGGCTTTCCGTACTCAGTAAGCAAATGCACCGCCAGATTAGTCTTAATCGCGCTGTGTGTATGGCGCGGAACTCTGACTGTATCAGTGGCATTTAAAATAGGCTTATAACCAAGTTTCAATATAGGCTCAAACTCTGCCATCATGTCATTCAAAACATCAAGCGCATCAGCCGTTTCGTATGATTCAATCGCTGATTCGGCCGCATTGATTTCAATCTTACGCAGTGCGCCGATTATAAAATCATTACCAGTAGCCATTATTTAGCCTTTTTCGCGGTTTTCTTTACTAATTTAGGCTTTGCTGGTTTAGGTTTTTCTGCGCCCTCTAATTTACAGCCAATGCTAACCATGTAATCAGTGGTCGCATCGTTGTCATTTGTTTCGAGCTTGTTGCCGTTGGGTTTGATCCAGATAGCCATAATATTTCCTTAGTTTCTGTTAATAACTCTCAATGAAAGCGATTAAAAGAAAGCACCCCGAAGGGTGCTAACTTGGTTTAGGCGACTCCATATCCATGCCCACCCATAAACGGATTCATACAACCAAAAGCAGGATGTAAATCGAAACGAACCGTTTGAGAGTTTGCCGCGCCATCTGAGAATTTAGAAATACGCATTTGCAGGCCATCAGCAGTAGTGGCGATGGTATCTGTAGAATGCAATTTCTTAATTGGCACTGATGCGATAGTCAATGCATCTGGATGCCAGAACAGATTAGGCTGGAATGTAGTCGCATCCGTACCCATAAATGTTAAGACATCATTTTCAGCAATTGCCGAGTCAACCGTATTGTACGCACCAGAAGCCTCATAGATTGCTGGGCCTGTCACGACAATCGTGCCAGTACCGGAAGTAAATGAAGCATCAGCCGTTACAGTGCCCATGTAGACAATATTTGCACCTGTCGCATCAAGGATAGGTGCGCGAGTTGACAAGTTTACGCGGTTTCGACCGGTGATCTTGATAACTGTACCAGCCGGAATTGTACCCGTGAAAGTGCCAACGCCATCAACCTCAATGGATTGCGTCATGCTATCTTTGGCTGTTGCGTAAGTAACATCAACAGCAGTCGCGGTCACTGCACCAACCAAATCGCCAGTTGTTGGCAATGTGTAAGTAGGTAAAGTAGTTGCAGTTTTAACATCGAAACCGGCAAAGTTTTTATTAATCGTTGCCATTTCGTTAGCACTGCCCGCTTCTGGGTTAACGCCTAATGAGCGCTGCTCAGTCGCCAATGCCACTTGTGCATGTGGGTTTAAGAAGTAGCACCATTTCTTGTTCATGGGTACGCCTGATGCCTGCATAAGTGCGCCAGCACCTGCAACCTCAGCCCATGAGTTGACGCCTTGATCTGGATCGCCGTAGTTAAGACCTAGATTCTTCATCGCAAACGATGCGAACTTCATCTCCAAATCAACAACCATGCGATTAGCAATATCGTCCCAGAAACGATCCATATCAGAACCCATTTTCAGGGCTTCATCAACTTCGTCATAATCAACGGCCACAGTAATGTAGTTCTGTACTGTTGCGGTTGCTTTACCGGTAATAATGTCGCTACGTGTGGTTGAAATATCACCATCTGCACTATCAATAACCGTATAGTCAGTTGGTCGTTTTACGTCTACCTGTGTTCCTGAATTGGCGTTAAATGCGCCCTGTACAAGCTGTGTGTTGACGTTTTTAGATAATACGCGGTTAGCCTCGAATCGGTCTGTGACCTTCATCGCAACCTTTCGCGTAAAGTTACTCTCAAATGTGTTAGCCATGTGGCCTCCTATTCGTACTTAGCGCCAGGTGGCCCCGTTATTTCATCCGATACCGTTCCACCGGTACTAATTGGATTGATAGGGTCTGGTGCTGCACTTGTTGCCTTGGTTTGCGTTGGGGCAGACAATTGCGCGGAGATTTGGCCTAGCTTCATAGCCGCCGATACAGGCGACATATTCACTATTTCATCAGCAACGTCTAAATGCTTTCCGAGATAATAAGCCAGTTCCGGCCCTTTCTCGTGCTGCATAACGGCATCAAGCGTATCTTGTGGCAAGGTTGGCACGGATGCCACTACTTGATCAAAATCAGGTGCTTTTTCTCGTAAAGCGGTGGCTTTCTGCTGAAAGGTGTTGACCGCCTCTTGTGACTTCTGCGCCTGTACTTGTTGCTGTTGTTGTTGCTGAATTTCAGCCGCTTTCTGGTTGACCTTGTAATCAATCATCGCCGCCATGTGCGCCGATTCATCATAGTCAAAATCTTCCAGCTTTGGCTCGCCGGTTGCCGCTTGAGTTGGCGCTGGTTGATTAGCCCGCAATTGGTCTAATTCAGCCTGTGCCGCATCCGCTCTGCGTTTCTCTGCGTATTTATCAGCCGTTATTTTGTTGATTCTGGCTTGGACTTTATCGCTTTCAGTTTCGACAAATTCCCCGCCCTCATCGGTTGCCGGTGCTGGATCGGCTTGAGTATTTGCCTCTGCATCGGTTGTGTCTGCTGTTGCGTTCACATCGTCAGTAGATGGCGTTTGCTCATCAAGTGCAGCTTCGCTCATGGTTTACCTGTGCCTTTCGGCGCATGGAATAGGTTTCCAAGTGACCTGCCCTAAATTCTAGGGCGATTAATAAAACTTGTCAAACTTGCGGGATTTGCCCGCCCTGAATCATTGCAGCAATATCTGCCGCCTGCTCACTGTTTGGCTCATCATCTCGGATCATGGCCTGCGATTCAGCTACAATATCGCCTTGCGTAACCACCAGCGTTCTCTGTGCCTCTGATAGCGGAATACCCATATCAAGCTGTTTTTGTAGCGTTGTCAGCAATTCATTGTATGCCGATACCGTTTCGCTCTGTGTTTTTACTAGCGTTTCTTGCGTCTTAGCGTCTTGTAGCTGCGTATCTACTTCCAGTTTACGAGTCTGTGCATTGACGTTATCGGTTAATGCGATGGCTTGCGGGTCTGGTTGCTGCTGTTGATCAAGGCCTAATTCCTGTATTTCTTCATCGGTTGGATCAGCAATACCTTTTTGTATCATTACCTTTCTAGCCCGTTTCACAAACTCATCACCATCGACCAGATTAAGGTTTTTAGCAATCAAGTCCGGCGTTATTTCTGCAAACAAATCAGAGCCGTTTGATAATTCAATTAGTTGCTGTGCTGATTCATCGCGCTGTGTACTGAATGCTGGGCCGGTTTCGATTGATACTGCGTAGCGGCCTTGTGATAGGCTATTAACAAATATCTCTTTGCCGGTTTGCTTATCCTTAACAACCTGACCAAGCGCATCTTTCTCCATCCCGTTAATCATTACCGTTTCGGCTTTTCCGTCGATGCCTTCTATCTGGATTTCTTGCTCGGTGTCCATGATCTTAGGGATTAGATCAACCAATATCTCGCCGGTAAATCTAAGGGCTTTTTCGTGGTTGTCCTGATAAATATATGAGCTAATATCGCCTTTTTCAGCTTGTGTTCTGATTGATTTCTCAGACAATAACTGCGGGGCGTTACCCATAGCCGGTGGATACATGCTTGTAGTGGCGTGTATATCATCAACGGATTGTCGCGCAATCTCGATGCCTGCCGCTGATACCGATGGCGCGCCCGACCTTGATGGTGGCCCTGGATGCGCTGGGTCTGCGGTGTACAACATAAAGGCTTGATTCTTTTTCGGAAAATCCTCTAATTGCTTTTGATGCGCTGCGGCCATCTTAGTGGTTAGCCAGTATGGGTCTTTCGGGGTTAGGGAATACGCCTCAATGTCAGTAGACCTTGCATAGTTAAATGCTCGGTTTGCATCTTTGGCAAATCTGACAATGCCGCGTGTAAATCGCTTGCCCTCAATAGTGATTTGCTCGCCATAATCAGGCACTAGCGGGATATGTTTACCCGCCCATTCCATCGGACCTTCTAGTATTTCAGCCCCGTTCATCTTGTACATTTCTACTTTATGGCTTTTAACCTTGCGGCGCTTGACCTCTGTAATACCTTGCTCCGATAGCTCATCAAGCGCATCGCCATCGGTTTCAACGTCAATTACACTGCCATTACTTAGCAATACAATCTCTTTATCTACAGGCGTTTTAAGCCAATACTCGGCTATTCTTACCTTGCCTTCATTAAACCAGCCCTTACAGTAGTCGGCATGATAAATTGTATCTGTAAAATCCGTCATACTCGCATCAGGGTATGATTCTTTAAATTCTTCTTCTGATACGTCAGTTATTAAAAATTGATGCCCTGCATCGCTACCGTCAATCTCGGTCGAGGCAATATCAATGTAATGGGATGATGATGCTGATACGATAGGCTTAATGCAGATATTTTGATCAAACGATTCATCTTGATATTCAGTCAGAACGCGCCAGCCACCATAACCACCGGCTGTTTTTTCATCAAATGAATTATCGTAGGAATTGGATGCTTTTGAGTATTTTTCAATCTTGCGGATAATGCCACCAAACACATCGGCGGTCTTGTCGCTTGCCCCATCGCCATCAGGGGTGATCTTGATGCGGCTGCGGTTTTGCTTGTGTTCGCCGGTTATCTGCTTAATTACACCAATAACGCGGTTAAATGTGAATCGCGGCCTATCGCCGCGTTTCTCAGTCCATTCCTCTGACCACTGCCCATCCTCTGCATGAGCAAAGCGTAAATCTTCAATGGCTAGCTTGCGTTGATCGCGCTCATAGTCGTCAATGGCTTTAAATCGTTTTAATGCAAGCTGGTGTATATCTTTTAGGTCGTCAGTCATTTCCATTAAAATTCACTCGCAAAACTAAGCGTCACTGATTCGCTTATCTCAGGGATAATCATGCTCATAGCCAAGGAATCGGCTAGGTTTGGGGATGCTATCTTATGTTTATTCAACATTTCATCCTTGCTCATAATCTGTATCAACCCGTTGCCGTTTGGCTTTTTGGGTATTCTGCATACCTCAGATCGCAATTGATCCATGCAAGATATATCAGATGATAAGCTAATCATGGTGTCAGGGTCAATATACTCTTTTTTCACAATAGCGCGATAGGTGTTATAGAACCGGTCACGAAGCCGCCAATAATACTGTGCGCGCTTATTTCTAAATGTTTGCTTGTTGGTTCGTGCGTCTTTTTGCACAAGCCCGTTATCAGGCTGGTATATGTCATCGGGGTTTTCTGCTGCCTCTGAGCCTTTAAACATTTCAAACTCGATATGCTTACCAGTGAAGGCTTGTGATACCTGGCGGCGCAATGTCACGCCAAGCCCGTCACAATCCCACACAAACAAATCAGCGTTATTATCTATTGCATAGTCGGTAGCCCAATCACAGCCATCGTTTACATCGCCATCAATCTTCTCTTGCACATCTAAAACTACCGATCCATGCCGCATTGCCAGCCCTTTGCTGTCTGGGCCTAAGTCGGACGGGTCATGCGATACCACCTTTTGACCGACCGGATCAAAGCCTAGTTTTTCATGGGCATCAATGGCGGCGTTAAACCAATCAACAGGGATAATAGAATTGGGTATTGAATCAGAATATGCGCCGTTCCATTTGTGGTCATATTCTGCTGTGGTCATGTGCTTTAAATCATCAAGCCGCTCTTGAACAAGGCCAGATTCTTCAAACCAGGGATTCTCGTCATAATTAACTTGGACGATCATAATCATGTCATCTTCATAATAACCACAGCGCATCAACTCTTTTTCTGCACGAGCCAAGAATTTTTTTGATATGGGGTCTGCCGTTGATCCTCGGTTTAGGGTTATCCAGATTTCAGGTATAACAGCCTCTTGCCCTGTTTCCCTTGCTTGCTGCACCTCTTTTGCTGATATTCGTATTGATGCGGTTAATATCTTGATGGTTTGCTCAGATAAGCTCTCGCCTTCCTCAATCCATAACCCATTCGCATTAATGCCTTTTAAGCTGGTTATGTTTCTGGCAAGCCCTCTGTAAAACGCTCGACCACCGCTGGCATGGGGTATTTCTGTTTTTAGTGGCTCGAAGCCTGAAAATCCACATCGGTCTATTTCATCAAGTAATAATGAATGAACCGAGTCCTCTATGGAGTTTTGATATTCTCTTGAGCAGCACCATGTCATACCGCGCTGTACTTGAGATAAAACATAATCTGCCACGAATGTGGACTTGGTTGATGCTCGGCCACCGACCAGCATCTTTATTCGCTTAGGCTTTGATATTAATACGCCTAGCTTATCAACGCATTCAATCTTTAGTTGTGCCGACAAAGGTTACATCCTGCATTTGTAGTGCGCCGCCATCTTTGCCAGTGATTTCTTGTTGTTGTTTGTCAGAATAGCCGTGCTTGCCTAATGCCAGCTTAACAATGGCAGAATTCATGTTATTACTTAGCCCACCATTAAACAAAGCGCGCTCTTGCATAATCATTAATTCATCTAATATAGCCGAAAATTCTTTTTTATTTTCATCCTTAGCCCAATCGTATGCACAAGTCTTTGATATTCCTAGAAATAGAAAAAGACCTACGTGGGACGGAATAACATCACCTAGATCTTGATAGCCGTCAATATACTCTCTGCATTTATCTAAAAGCGGCTTTCCGTATTTTGTCGGCCTGCCTGCTGTCACTGTCTCGCCTTAAATTCTTTTTTTAAGTATCTGTAATATTTATCAGTCACAGATTTTTCCATGCCTTTGGTTTGGTGTCTGGCGAATGATCTTAGCATTTTGCAGGTTTTCTGATTCATGCAATCAAAGCCTTGGCTGTAGGGTGCAATTCTTGATCATAAATTGCCTCGATAGGGCAATACCACAGATTGTCATCGCCACAAGCGATAACGGGTAAATTCAACGGGGCAATAATCCAGCCTTTGTCGAATGGCTGTACTTCGCTTGCCTTGTAGCCCCAAAATTGAGGATCGAATGCACACATAATCTGTTTCTACTAGGTATCATGCGTTTATTGTAGCACTATTGGCTGATAATCCAAATAGATGAATAAAAATAGCCTAATGCTGTGGCGATGCACATTGGAATAGACCAGAACCTAAAGCCATCCTCAAAGGCTGCGCCAAGAAGCCAGCAGGCAGGCCACAACATACCAACAACGATTAATCCTTTTACAATTTCCATATAAGTTTCTCCTAATTTAAACAAATAAGCATATACGAGGCCAATGCCAGCCCTGCGGCAAATGCAGCGCCGTACACAAAGCCGCATAATAATGCGTTTGTTATTTCTTTTTTATTCATTTCAAATCACCATCATCATAACGCCGCATATTGGTTAATATAATTAAGTGCTGAAAATGCTCTGACCTGTCCCATTTGGTTTCCCACATAGGATTGTCACTGCCCTCTGTGAACATTTGATCGCATTCGTGGCAAAGCTCAGCCGATGCTATGTCGTGGCACTTAATCCCTCGGCCTTTACCGTATCGGTGCTGCCTCGGGCCATTGTAGTGACAAGCATACGCATCAGACGCGCCGCAATTTATACAGGTTTTACCCTTTGCGCTTTTAGTTATTTTTGATTGTTTCATGTATTAATACTCTCAGCCCGCATATCCTGCCTATCTTCATATTGGCGTGATAATCTCATGCGGATTTCAAAACTAATGGCATCGTATTGCGCCCTAGCCATGATTAGATTGCCCTTGATATTGCCCATTTTTTCAATGTGGGCTATGTACTCAGGGTCTATTCTGCTTTTACGGTTAGCCTCTGCCAAGCTATCGCCTACGTGTTTGGCTGATAATGTTGCCAGAATTACATGCCTTGAATGCTCGGCTATAACCCATTCCCGTTCAAGTTCAGCCTTTTTCTGGCCTCGCTTGTATAAGACGCTGGTTAATTCCTCATCACGTAGTTTGTTTATATCAGTCATCCTAACCCCTTATTCTTTGCCACCGCATCTGCATGGCTAATTAGCCTTTTCTTATATTCTTCTGGTGCGGCTTTGATTATGTTCCACATAGCGCGTTTTGTTTGGCATTTTGAGATTTCAGCCTGTATTTGTGGTGCGTTCATTAAAACGCTAACTCTCTAAGCATCATCTTAGCCCGAAGGCGTACAGGGGTTACGGTTCTACCGGTGACAGAGCATTTTTTAGGTTCGCATTCCTCAAGGTAGCCCAGACCATAATCGGGGTCGTCTGATTTCATTTTATTAACGCGGCCTGATACGTTGCCAAGCTCAAGGCCGGTAGCTTCTGAGATTTCTCGCAGCGTATATTCACCGCCATCGCGTACCGCGTGCAGAATCATGCTGACCCGATCTGCATTCTTTCCGGTTTGCTCGTTGTCATTATGGGCTGCTTTTGATGTGGCTCTTACCATTTTATTTCCCCTCTTTTAGTCGATATTTTTTTAATGCAATAGCAATGCCGGTAGTCATTGAAGGCTGGCCGGTGACTTCTATCGCAATTCTTACCGCCTTTTCTCGCAGGCTTTGTTCCAGCTTTACGCCTGTATATGTTTTATTTTCTTTTTTCATAGTAAATTTACTTTAAAGCATGTTTAAACGAAATGCAATCTATTTCCAGCTCATTGTTAAAATACTTTCTTTAGGCATCGGATAGGCTTTTTTGCTGTGTTCCGTGATAACTGGCGGTGATGGGGCTTGTTTTTTAGGCTTTGGCTTGTATTGGGCTTTTTGTGGATCGACTAATATACCCTTTTTTAGCTGTTCTTCTGCGTGTTTTTTGTATGCTTGGCTACACCAGAATGAGCCGCCTTCTAAGTTGATAATCGTCGGGTGATGTGTGAATAGCGACTTATATCCATTAGGATTAGGAATATAAACCTCGGCCACTATTATATGTGTTCGTTTTTGAGATGGCTTGCCGTTTAATATTATCCTTGTTGTCAGATTTCCAGTGCTTGCCACATAGTTTTTAAGATATACATTTTCCCAGCAGTCATAAACGCGACCAGTTTTTGTTACCCTGTAGCGATCTCTATAATTCGGGGTCATAGGTTTTCTCCATGATTTTTATGGAATCCGTGTTCTTTTTCGGCGGCTTTTCGGCATATTATGGCTTCGCTTAATTCTTCAAACGATCCCAATGTTATATTTCTTCCATTGACCGTTATTTGTGAAACCCACCTGCCTCTGTATTTTATTACGCCCATCACGCCAGATTTGTTGTTTTTGTGAGCGCATCTATTTCTCTGATTTTGCGATCCAGTAACATCCCGCAAATTTGCCCACCTATTATCTGTTTTCTGGTGATTTATGTGGTCAACCTGGTTTTTAGGCCAACTGCCAGTCATATATAAAAAAGCAAGCCGGTGCGCCCGGTATCTTTTTCTGTCAATTCCGGCCGTGATATAGCCCTTGGAATCAATGGCAGTTATTTCTTGCCCGCGATAAACCCTCGCATAAGATATTTTTCTTACAAAAATTCCCGTTTCGGGATTGTATTCCAATAATTCTTTTAGCCTTGCTTGTGTGAGCATTTGATCCTCTCCGTCTTGAGTCGTCATTTAGGGTGCTGCCTACTGGGTGACGAAACCCAGCCCGCCTTGCAAAGCGGTGGCAGCAAAATCATTATAACAAATTACTCCTGGCTTTCACAATCCACCCCCATTACTGTAGACCATAAACGCCTTTGAGAGCGGTATCACTCTTACCCGATAACCTTGATCTCTTAACTCATCAGCAAAATCATTAGCCGCGCCCAATAAATCAAACTCGCCATGTATTAGCCATTGGAGGCCGTGCTGGTGTATCACATTAGCTGCCATTCTGAATCCCCTATAGCTACAACCTCTGCAACGTCCTCAAGCTCAATTAAAGCGTTTTC
>Ga0316207_10001305_pt1 | contig 31553 bp, 27 predicted proteins | sample 6weekpyrite_MG_FD_204943 | JGI IMG/M metagenome (GOLD analysis project Ga0316207, IMG submission 204943) | Microbial mat bacterial communities from mineral coupon in-situ incubated in ocean water Damariscotta River, Maine, United States -... | ecosystem: Environmental > Aquatic > Marine >...
GACGATGCCAATCCATAACTGGAATTTGACTTTGTCACAACTATCGGTGTATTTTGAAGGTCGGTTAGATAACGTGCTAGATATTTAACCGGTTATGCTGACACAGAATTTTGAACAGTCTCTTTCTTTGATTTAATTATGGATACTTTTTCAAACTACCGGCATCAACCTGACGTGGCCCCGTGATAATTTGATCAAGTAGAATTAAGTTTCTTTATTTTCTTATGGCCGTGATCATAATAAAAATAATTACTCCAGCCTCGTACTATTGAATTCAGCTGCTTAATAATATCAACTATTGGCACCGGAGTCATTGCTCGGCGTGTATAGTATTTAATTTTCGTCTTAATTGATCTCACTGACTCTGTTGATGGCTCAACATACGGAAAACACTTCCCAGTATGTGGGTTATCAATCAGTGAAATATTAAATCCGAGAAATGTAAACACCTCTTTGCGGGCATCCTTGATACTTGTCTTATCTTCATTAAGCGTTAATGTTAATTTGTTAAGAACCTGTTTCAAGATCATCCGCATAACAAACAACCTTTGCTTTGAGCTTTTCTGACAAATTATGTTTTTCCCATATTTTATCACTGCTGTCCCGTTAACCACTAGAGACAGGTATTCCCAATTCATGTCTCGATCAAAGTGAAATAATCTTTAAACTCACTACAGTGTGGTTTAAACATAAACTCGTTTCTCTTAACGGGACAGCAGTGATATTTTATCTAAAATATTGAGATAAACATTTGCCAGTAACGGTGAGATCACCCCCCCCCTTGAGGGGTTCCTTTCTTACTCTTCTTAGCGCCGCCCACTACCGTTCTTTTCCCAGCTTTAACGAATGGGTGTTTTGTTTCAAGCCGTTGTTCAATCAACACCCCTCTTATACCAAGCAGTATTAATTCAGGCCTGGTGGCTGGATATGCTGCTATCAATACTACAGCTATCGAACAGGGTCGGGTGACCCGACTGGATCATATATGGGCCGGCAGTCTTCCATTTGACACACTTGGCCTGAATCCAGATAGAGATCATAATGTTTTTGCTGTGTGGACTCAAACTGCGGTAGTCCCCATTCTGGCATCCATTTGGTTATTTGGTTCAGGTCTATTGGGTTTAATTGGGGTAGTGAAGAGGAAGGCCTAACCAGCGCATCCAGCTGACGCCAAAAAACGGCGCGGCTGATGCTTGTTGTTAGCTGTCAAAGGAGCACATTAATCTAATGGAGCAAAGCGTGATTAATGGATATGCTGAAGATGTTAGTTTTTTGATTCAATTATTTGAGGCAATATCATCACCTGATTTGCTAGCGCATGTATTAGATGTCATACCTAATTACAAATGTAGAGTTATTGAAATAGGGGCAGGCACTGGCCGAGATGCAGCTTGGCTGGCATCAAAAGGCCTGGATGTATCAGCGGTAGAGCCTGTCTCTGAGTTTCGTGAAGCTGGAAAATTACTACACCCATCTCCACAAATCGAGTGGTTCAATGATTCTTTGCCATCTCTCTCTCGTATTCTTCAGCAAAACGAACTCTATGAGTTGGCACTCTTAGTTTCTGTCGGGTAGCATGTACCAAATGAAGAAAAATTAGCATCCTTAATAAGCTTACGTTCTCTTCTCAGTAAAAACGGGAAATTAATAATATCCGTAAGAAATGGCCCAGGTTCTATAAAACGAAAATGTTATCAGACGAGTGCTAAAGAAACTATTGGTATTGCACAGCAATGTGATTTTAAATTAATCTCTAGCAAAAATGCTGAGTCAGTCCAAGTAAGTAACCAAAAATTAAAGGTGACATGGACATGGCTTGCATTTACTGCGACACGCCCTGAGGTGGACAATCAACCGCTCGCTTTGCCCACGGCAGGTTTGCTCCTTAGCAAAACGTTAAAAGGTCCGCTTTCCTGATAAAGCAGAAGTATCACCACAAAAAACACATTAAAAACAAAAAGATAACAGAAAAAGAAAACGCAAATAAACGCAAATGCACGCAAATAAAAGCTAAAGCATTATTAAGGTGCTGTGCGCCTACGGCGCACAAATCAAATATTTGCGTTAATTTGCGTTTTTTTTCTTTTGACTTTAAATCGTTTTGTGGGAATATCTCAGAGTTTGACCCCATTAAATTAACACGTGTTATGCGTGGCTTGCTACCTGAATATCGATTGAATTACCCAGGTAATTAAACTAATAATTTAAATGGTGACAGTAATCAAGGTGAGTGTCACCTTGAAGCCACCTTGAGGCTAAGGGGATTACATATGACAGAAGCAGATAAAAAAACAACAGAATATGACACATGTATAAGATGCCTGGTGTTAGGTAAAGTACAAGGTGTATTTTTTCGTGCTTCAACGCAAAAAATTGCCACAGAGTTAGGCTTAGTTGGTTATGCGAAAAATTTGCCTGATGGTAGTGTGGAAGTGTTAGCCTGCGGTGAGAAACAGGCACTTGAAAGTCTAAATGAATGGCTGTGGGTTGGGCCAGCATATGCAAAAGTGAGTGACGTAAAATGTGAAAAAAATGTACACCTTGATAAGCGTCCTGGCGCTTTTGGTGTTGATGCCTCATTTATGTGAAATATGCAGAAAAAGTAGAAAAGAAATAAGTGGGAGCAGAGCAGAATGCCACTTACCTTAAGCGCTATTAAAAAATTGACACAGAGGCTCAGGGTCACAGAGGTGTTGATATATATTACTCTTAGGTTACATGATAAGTATCCTACAGCTTGTGATACGTAGAAAATTACAGCTCTGTGTCTTTGTGGCTCTGTGTCAAATGTTTAATTTTCCAGTGACTTATACTTGTTAATGTCTTTAGTGCTTAAGCTTAAGTAAGTGCCATTCGGAACAGAGATAGTTTTCTCTAATATTGTTAAGCATTGAGATCTGAACCCACATTATAAGTTAATGGGACAATACTGATTATTTTAATAAAATGTATCGTGATGCGATTTTACCTATTACAGCTTGTATTGCTTGTGTCATTGAGTGCTTGCGTTCATCCGCAAATACAGACGCAAGCGAAAACGTCCGTGAATAACGTCCGGCTGATGCCCGCGTCAGTGATTATGCCCGATGGTTATGTGTTGCCTCTAAAGGCATGGCCATCGATCGATGCCCCCACTATTAATTCTTTCTCTACAAATTTTCCTGGCGCAGTGGTGCTTGCTGTGCATGGCTTTAATGATTACAGCAATGCCTTTGAGGTGGTGGCAAACCGCTTTGCCCAACATTCAATCACAACCTATGCCATTGATCAGCGCGGGTTTGGTGCCACGTCGCAACGGGGTATCTGGCCTGGGCACTCAATCATGCGATCAGACCTTGTCGCAACAGTGAAGCTGCTGTGTGAAAAACACGCTGGCCAGCATTTATTTTTGCTGGGCGAGAGCATGGGGGGTGCAGTGATACTGAGTGCACTACAGCCATTGGAACAAACCTGTATAAAGGGTGTGATTCTGTCTGCCCCGGCGGTGTGGGGCTGGCAAATTATGCCATGGTGGCAAACCATGCCATTGACTCTGCTTGCACATATGATGCCTGGTTATACGGTTACCGGTGAATCGCTGGACATTTATCCGTCAGATAATATCGACATGTTGCGTGCGCTCGGCAAAGACCCATTGATTATTAAAGAGACTCGTATCGATGCGATTTACGGACTCACTGATTTAATGGACGCCGCTCTGCTCAATAGCACAGTGCTGAACATGAACGCATTGATATTGTATGGCGAACGCGATGAAATTATTCCACCTGAATCATTCTGTGCAATGCTTGAAAACCTGCCGGAGCAGGCAGCATCTGGCTGGCGGATGGTGCTCTACCAGAACGGCTATCACATGTTGTCACGTGATTTGCAGGGTGAGGTTGTGATCCAGGATATGATCACCTGGATACACAACCAGAACGCACCATTGCTTTCCGCACAGGAAGTTGTTCAGGGTGGCTCTCGCTTATCGGTGTTCAGTGAATGCAATAAGCTATGATAGCGCTCAATACATAAATTGGGGTTAGGAGGGCGTTCAAAATTCTGCCCCCGATTAATTCAGTGACTTAAGTCTTTGATCTTTTTTCCGTCATCCCCTACTAAATCTTCTGGAAAGATTTGAACGGGCCATGCACGGCCTGTAAGGCGAAGGGCAGGAGTCTGTAGTATTGCTTCAGGGGGTCCAGTGACTTTAAGCATTTAAAGCCACAAAGCATTCTGAAATTACACCCCCATAGGAAAAAATCTAAAAATTTCTTTAAGCAATATACACAGTCGCGAATAATGTTTAATATTCAGGAAAATAAAAAATAAAAAATAATAAATAATAAAGGAAATTTATAAATGAAATACTGGAAATTATCCCATGTAGTTTCTGCACTGGTGTTAACTTTGCTTATAAACCCACTCTCAGCAGCAACCCTCACACAAGTTTCAATTACGAGTGACCCAGATGATTTTATAGGACAAGGTCAGTCTTATTTTCTGGATGATTCAGCGCGCTGGACTGTAGAGGCAAACGACTGGTCACCTGAAAATGATGGCCTGGCCGATTTTATCAGGTTTTATGTTTCAGGTGGTACGGGCTCCGACTATATGTCGTTAGATTTTTCTACCCACCAGTTAAACCATGAAATGCGAGTAGGCGACTATACCCGAGTAACACGTGCAGCAATTGCACCAGCAGGCTGGGCTGGTTTAGATGTATCAATTAATTCACGAGGTGCCGGATCATTGCTGGGTAATTTTACTGTGCTAGAGGCCGTATTTGACTACTCACAAGCCACACCAACACTGGTGAGTTTTGCTGCAGAGTTTGAACAACACATAGGCGGAAACCCACCAGGGCTTTATGGCAGTATTTATTATAACTATGAGCTTAAACCCGTGCCAGTACCTGCTGCTGTATGGTTATTTAGTGCGGGCTTACTGGGCCTGTTGGGTGTGGCCAGGCGTAAAACGAGCAGCTAGAAAAATAAAAAAGGGGGTGCTATGATAATTGAAAATTATTGGTAGTAGCATTTGTCACCGACTCTTTTAATTGTTCTTGCATTAGCTTTAACTGTATTTGTACAATTTGAACCCCATATTGAATATTTAAAAAAATTTTGTATTCCAATTTTTTTGAAAAAAATATTAGCTCCTGTTTGAATGTATAACACACATAAAAGAATAAAAAAAACACAATAATACATAAAAATGTATAACGAGACATGGCTGCGTTAATTAAACTGTTATGCTTACAAGTAAAAATTATGCAAATAAATATTGTTGATTACACAAATTTGGCTTTTGCTTCTTTAAGGTTTGTCCTTTTCGCATGAACCAGGTGCCTGATATCGCCTCATCAACCGAGACAGGTTCTCTTGGCTTCTTTCACCTTAAACGATTTTGGTCAGCAGTGATTGCTGAACGAGACGGCATGGCGATTGAACGAAAAGGCGAAAACATTCTAGACATGATATTGATAAACGCCTTGGGACTTGGTTTGCACCAGACACTCCAGTATGTATATTCTAATTCACCGTCATTCAATGAGTTTGAGGCGTGGATAATTGCAACGGCGGGAGTACCTGACAGACTTCAAATCGAACGCTTTAACGCGGACATTGAAGGAAAACCTCAGCCTGATTTGGTTCGGCAGTGGCTGGACTCAATTGGAGATTGTGAGCCCGTATTATCTCGTGATGACCTGGCCTTCTGGGAGAAGAACGGATACGTCGTTTTGAAAGACGCAGTCCCTGAAAGCACTCGTGAGGCGGCAGAGAAAACCATCTGGCAACACGTAGGTGCAGATCCGAATTCACCAAACTCCTGGTATAAGGGGTGTGGCCAGGGTGGCCACGGGATTATGGTTGAGCTTATCCAGCACCCGACATTGAAGGCAAATCGTCATGTTAGCCGGATTCACAAGGCATTCTCCCAGCTATGGAATACCACTGATCTCTGGGTTACATCAGACCGCTGTGGTTTTCACCCACCTCAACGCGATAACCACCCGTTTCCTGGCCCCGATCTTCACTGGGATATGGATTTCACTCAACCGCAAACTTTTACTACACAAGGCATCCTATACCTTACAGACACACCTCCTGAGCAGGGGGCTCTTACACTCGTTCCTGGGTTTCAGCATCGGTTGCCTAACTGGTTGGCATCCCTTGAGCCCGGTGCAGACCCACAACAGCAAGATCTACATGCACTTGGTTCAATTGCAGTTGGCGCACAAGCGGGGGATATGGTTATATGGCATCACGCCCTGCCACATGGAAGCCGCCCCAATTTAGGTGAACGTCCGAGAATGGTACAATACATCAATATGCTTCCAGGAATAAATTACAATCGTATTTAATGAAATCGCTGGCTAAGGTAAATGTTTATAATTATTGCTTGTTAACGATTCTTTACACTAACACATCCAGGCAAAACACAGGTTTGCATCTAGTGTTAGCCACTAACACCCATCTCGTTATACCCGCATGCTTCTAACGGGTATCCAGAATGGTGAAGGGGAGACGAGTCGGTGACAACTAAGAGCCATTAAGGTTTTAGTTTGTCACCGATGTTTTCAGCCCCTTATTTAAACACTACTGATAAGGCTCTGAAAAACGCTCTGTATCCCAGGAAAGGTCATACCATATCTTTACTGTTTCAAATGACTCTTCATTGTAGTCAAACAATTTACTTGCATAGCGATGAATGATTTTTGCGTCGCGATGTAATTCCTGGTCATTAAATTTATCAGCAAATTTCTCTAGTTTAATTGAGTGTTCTGTTAATAAGCCCGCTGCCTGATAATATCGCTTGTCTCTTATTACAGGTACAATTTTGCTAATAATATTCTGTGTCCCGAGTATTAGCTTTGAACGTTTCACAAATTTATTTTCTTTAGTGATTGTCTTATTTCGATCATAAACAAAATTGACATTTGCGCTACTTTTATCTTTTACGTATTGATTATTTTCTACATCATAGTATTCAAGTTCTACATCGATAATTTTTCGGTTGAAAAATTTTTTAATGGAAGGTGTATCCAGCTTCGCAAGAATCACATAATCATTACCTTGCACCAGCTGCTTAATACTGTGTTTAATTTTATTTTCGCCAGGATAAATGTTGCCGGGTGACAGCACCTGTCTTATGCTTGCGCCGTTTGTAGCATTAATGCTTAATTTAATATCTTTTATCTTGTTTGCGTTAATGTAACTGGTTTCTGACTGCATCCATTGAATGAAATCGAACGTTTTTGTATGCAGGCTAAGCAGTCCATCGCTTTTGCCAGTCATCCTGTTAAGAAATGCGACTTCAGCATTATTCGCAACAGATAAAACCGACAGGCTAGAGCCTCTAATTCTGAATATATTTGCCAGATCAATGATATTTTGTTTTTCGTCATATGACAGATTGTCATGATTTCCTAATAGCAAAATAAAATGGTCTTTATTTCCTAGTGTAGGAATTTTCGCAAAGCGGCGAATAAAATTTTCCAGGCTATCAGTTGGTTCAGCGGTTAATAAACCCGGCCTGGATTTATCTGATTTTTCCGAAGGTTTCATCCAGTCAACACTCAGCCTGGAGCCCGCTGGCAAAATGTTTAAATGGCGATGGAATTTTTTAACCAGTTTCTTCATTAATGCTTTTTGTGTATCAGGCGTAGTGAACATATTAGACACCAGAATATGGTAGTTCTTTGCCTTCAGTTGTGGTTTTTTAGAGGCTAAGCCAACCTGAACATACAGGCTGTCACCGTGAGCCATTAAATTGCCTTTTTCCATCGCAATATCAATCTGCAACAGTTTATTCTTTGGTGCGGGTAAGTTGTGCTTGTATTGGTTCAGAAAGTCATCTTGCTCCACCACCTCAACAGGCACTAACTTACCTTCTTCAAGTTGCTTACTAACGACGTGCATGCTGTTGCTACAACTACTTAGAATAGTGACTGTGAATAAAGTCAATAGACTTGCTAACACACTGTTTTTAAAAGATATATTCATAACGTTTTCCTTATGTTTATTAAAATGGGAACTTCTTCCCATTTGATAATGGGATAATAGGCCCATTTAAATGGGATAGCAAGCCCATTTTTGTGTTATGCTTCAAACAACTCAATAACATGATCTTGTGACGATGGATAAAACTGAGATAAGTAATACAATGTTGGCCGCCAGCATCCGCATTCTTACGCCACTGGTTAAGTTACTGCTACGTTATGGCATCACCTATGCCGCGTTTAGTGAGATGTCAAAGAAGGTCTTTTATGAAGTGGCGAAAAATGAATTTGCCATTGCCGGAAAAAAACAAACCCACTCACGAATCTCTACTATCACAGGCTTGTCTCGCAAAGAGGTGGCGAGAATTGAATCATTGCCAGACAAACCAAATGAGTTAAACACCATGGGCATTAATCGTGCGGCCAGGGTCATAAGTGGCTGGGTAAAAGACAGTGATTTTTTGTCTGCAAATGGAGAGCCAGCAGACCTGGCCTTTGAGGGAGGCGAGAATAGTTTCAGCCACCTGGTTAAGCGTTACAGCGGAGACATTACCGCGCGTACCATTGCCGATGAACTCAGCAGAGTTGATGCCATTACAACCACCGGGAACGGCCTTATCAAATTGAATAAACGCGCTTATGTAGCGAGTGCAAGTGACCAGCAAAAATTGATTATACTGGGTGCGGATGTAAGCGACCTGATTAAAACCATCGAACATAATATCGAGAATCCTGCGCAACCCCATTTCCAGCGAAAAGTATCGTATAACTACATACCCAGTGAACACCTAACACATTTAAAAGAAGAGCTAACACGCATTTCACAATCGAGCCTGGAGGCAATGGATAAAGTGTTATCTGGGCACCAGGCAAAAAATATTACCGCAAATGAAACAAACAACTACTCAAGATTAGGTGTAGGCATCTATTATTTCGAAGGCGAACAATAATGAAAACACAGGCGCTAAAATTAACAAAATATTTACTGGTCTTTATCGTTTTTCTTTATTTAGGCGGTTGCGCTTCTGTGCCGCAAAGTGATGAAGAAGGTGGCATTTCAGGCACAGGGCATAGCAGCAATTGCGATGACTTAAAACAAAAAATGGGTAAACCCTGTATGTAACTTAAAGGGAGGTACCAGTTTATACGGTGCTCGTTTAGGCGCAAAAAACTAGCTATGAAATACGTAGTTAATATGCACCGGTACCCACAAAACCCATTACGTCATACCGGCATGTTTCTAGCCGGTACCCAGCGACTTTAAGTCTTTTATCTTTGTCCGTCATCCCCTAACGCTTCTATAGGGGATCCAGCGACCTCAATCTCTTAATCCCGTCATACCGGCATGCTTTTAGCCGGTACCCAGTGACTTTAAGTCTTTCATCTTTGTCCGTCATCCCCAAACGCCTCTATAGCGGATCCAGCGACCTAAATCTTCTAATCCCGTCGTACCGGCATGCTTCTAGCCGGTACCCAGTGACTCAAATCTTCCATCTCTTTCCCGTCATCCCCTACTAAATCTTCTGGAAAGGTTTGAACGTGCTATGCACGGCCTGTAAGGCGAAGGACAGGAGTCCGTAGTAATGCTTCTATAGGGGATCCAGCGACCCCAATCTTTTAATCCCGTCATACCGGCATGCTTTTAGCCGGTACCCAGTGACTTTAAGTCTTTCATCTTTGTCCGTCATCCCCAAACGCCTCTATAGCGGATCCAGCGACCTAAATCTTCTAATCCCGTCGTACCGGCATGCTTCTAGCCGGTACCCAGTGACTCAAATCTTCCATCTCTTTCCCGTCATCCCCTACTAAATCTTCTGGAAAGATTTGAACGTGCTATGCACGGCCTGTAAGGCGAAGGACAGGAGTCCGTAGTAATGCTTCTATAGGGGATCCAGCGACCCCAATCTTTTAATCCCGTCATACCAGCATGCATCTAGCTGGTACCCAGTGACTTAATTCTTCCATTTTTTCCCGTCATCCCCTAACGCTTTTATAGGGGATCCAGTGATCTCAATCTTTTAATTCCCATCATACCGGCATGCCTCTAGCCGGTATCCAGCGACTTTAAGTATTTCATCTTTGTCCATCATCCCCTAACGCTTCTATAGGGGATCCAGTGACCTCAATCATTTCATTCCCGTCATACCGGCATGCCTCTAGCCGGTATCCAGCGACTTTAAGTATTTCATCTTTGTCCGTCATCCCCTAACGCTTCTATAGGGGATCCAGCGACCTCAATCTTTTAATTCCCGTCATACCGGCATGCTTCTAGCCGGTATCCAGCGACTTTAAGCTTTTATTATCAGCACCAGCTCAACATAGGAAAAATTCCCAAAACCCCCAATAAAACCCCATCCACCCTAAATTTGTCAATAAAAATCAGCCAGTTAATCTAGAAAACCCCAAAACCTGTGATAGTATCAAACCACTTACCCTGCGGGACGCATCAAATAAAAAAAGCTCAGGGAAAGAACTAAAAATTATAAAACAACGGATAAGCCAAATCGGCAATGTAACAAATGAGCAGCACAGATTTAAATGACCTCAAACAACGCCTACACGACTTCGCAGAAGCCCGCGACTGGGATCAGTTCCACTCGCCCAAAAACCTCTCCATGGCCCTGAGTGCTGAAGTAGCTGAAATCGTCGAGCACTTTCAATGGCTCACCGAAGAACAAAGTAAAACCCTCCCAAAAGACAAACTCGCCGAAGTAGAAACCGAACTAGCCGATACACTCATCTACCTGATCCGCCTGGCAGATAAACTCGATATAAACCTCCTCAAAGCCGCAAAAAACAAAATAGACATCAACGAACAGAAATACCCCATAGATAAAGCAAAGGGGAATGCAAAAAAATATACGGAACTCGATAAGTGATTGTATATTCTTCAACCAAATCAGAATTTAGACAGGACGTCCTGAATAACCGGATTGAAGAACAGATACTCGAAGCCTACCAACGCCACCTCGGCCACTCCACTAACCAGTCTGAAATAAACTCATGGAAAAACTCCATGCAGTATATGAGCAATGCACTAGAAGACACCAACATACCCAATGACACAGGTGTGGCCATTGAATATAAAATTCCACAAACCGCAAAACGCATCGACATTATCCTTACCGGCATCAATGAGCAAAACAAAAGCACCGCGGTAATTGTAGAGCTAAAACAATGGTCAGATGCACAACTCACAGACAAAGACGCCATCGTAAAAACATACTTGGGCGGCGGTGAACGAGAAGTTAATCACCCATCCTACCAGGCCTATACCTACGCAGCTTTGCTAGAAGACTTTAATGAAGCGGTGCAAGAACAGGGCATTAAGCTCAAACCCTGTGCCTATTTACATAACATGGTGGCAGACGATGTCATTAAACACACACGCTACGAACCCTATCTTAGCAACGCACCCACATTCATAAGATCAGACGCCGCAAAGCTCACCGACTTTATCAAACAACACATAAAACATGGCGATGCGGGCAAGGTCATGTTTGAAATAGACAATGGAAAAATCAGGCCATCAAAGAACCTGGCAGATAAACTGCTTTCAATGCTGCAAGGCAATGAAGAGTTCTATATGGTCAATAATCTAGGGGTGTCACATAACTTATCCTATGCTAAAATACAAAAATAGTTAACCTGTTAGGTTAATGAAATTAATGGATTATTAAATGGAAATCACTTTTGCTACCAAAAAGCTACAGAAGCAGCTAAATGAAGGCAAAACCATGGTGAAGGTGCATGGGCCTAGAAGAGCCAAGCTTTTAAAGGTTGTTCTGGCCTCATTACACGCAGCCCCTAATCTTGGTGTTTTGGCACCACCTTACAGTAAGCCTAATAGATGCCATGAATTAACTGGCAAGCTTAAAGGCGTTCTGAGCGTAGATTTAGATCATCCCTACAGGCTGCTTTTTAAGCCAATAGACGATCCATTGCCTATGCGAGAAGAAGGTGGCCTGGATTGGTACAAAGTGACAGTTATTGAAATTCAATGTGTGGAGGATACCCATGGTTGATCAAGCAAAAAATGAGTACCAGCCTGACTATGCAGTATTCCCGGGAGAAGTTCTATCTTACGAGCTTGAGTTACGGGGCATGGCACAGCAAGAGCTAGCAAAGCGCACTGGCTTAACGCCCAAGCATATTGTTTCTATCGTAAAAGGTAAATCGGCTATTACCTCAGAAACCGCCATCAAGCTAGAGCGCGCAATAGGCATGCCAGCAGATTATTGGCTGAATCTAGAATCGCAGTATCAAGAAACTCAGGCCCGCCTGGCAGAAGAAGCACAGTTAGAGCACGACCTAGATTGGCTAAAGAAAATACCCGTTACCCAAATGGTAAAGCTTGGTTGGCTCAAAAAGTTTAAAGACAAGAAAGAACAGCTAGTAGAAGTGCTACGTTTCTTTGGCATCGCCAGTGTTAATCAGTGGGATGATGTGTGGCCAGGCTTAAATGTCGCCTACCGTCAACATAATACACATGAAGTGTTTCCCGAAGCCATTTCAGCCTGGTTAAGGCAGGGTGAAATAGAAGCCTTATCCATTGAATGTGAGGCCTATGATAAGAAAAATTTCAGAGCCGCATTAGATAATGTGCGCGCCTTAACCACACAACCTCCCGACGTGTTTGTGCCTGAAATGCAGCGCTTATGTGCAGCCACAGGCGTCGCGGTTGTATTTGTGCCAGCACTGCCGAAAACCGGCGTTAGTGGTGCAACCCGTTGGTTGCATCCAAATAAAGCCATTATACAATTAAGCCTGCGTTATAAAGCCGATGATCAGCTGTGGTTTACTTTTTTCCATGAAGCAGGGCACATTTTATTACACGGTAAAAAAGAACTATTTCTAGAGGGCGCGAACGGGCTAGATGTCGATAAAGAAGATGAAGCCAATGTGTTTTCAGAAAATGAATTAATACCCAAAAAAGCATTTACAGAATTCACAAGAAATGGAAGCTTTAGCAAAGCCAGTATTATTGAATTTGCAAAGCGTGTGGGCATAGCTCCTGGCATAGTGGTAGGGCAGCTTCAACATAAGAGTTACCTAAAAGTGAATTTTTGTAATGATTTAAAACAACGATTCAAATGGGTAACAGAAAAATAGTCACAATGATTTCAGTAGGCAAAAAAACTAAAATATAAGCATGCAATATAAACGTAATTATAAGCACTAAATTCAATCATAAGTTCAATCATATGAAAGTGTCGTAATAAATATTTAGATGTAGAGAAGTTAAAAAATAACCTATGAACACTGAGCAACTCAAACAACTCGAAGACGATCTTTGGGCAGCCGCAGACAACCTGCGTGCAAATACCGATCTCAAATCCAGTGAATACGCCACACCGGTATTAGGCCTGATCTTCCTAAAATTTGCAGACAATAAATATAGTCGTGCCGAAAAAACCATCAATAAAGAATTCAACAAGCTATCAGGCTCTCGCCGTGAAAAACCAATTTCTGAAATCGCAATTAAAAAATGCGGTTTTTATTTGCCCGATCACGCCCGTTACGATTATCTTCTTAACCTACCAGAAAAGGTAGATGTAGCTAAAAAGATCAAACAGGCCATGGAGGCCATTGAAGAATACAAGCCCGAGCTAGATGGTGTACTGCCCAAGGATGAATACGCGCCCCTTACCCGTACCGATAAAACCATTCCGGCGCAATTATTAAAAAACTTCTCCGATATCCCCAAAGATGTCACCGGCGATGTATTCGGTAAAATCTACGAATACTTCCTCGGTAACTTTGCCCTCACCGAAGGGCAAAAGGGCGGCGAGTTTTTTACCCCTACCTCAGTGGTGCAGTTAATGGTAGAGATCATCGAGCCCCACAAAGGCAAAGTTTATGACCCCGCCTGTGGTTCCGGTGGTATGTTTGTGCAGTCGCAGCATTTTATCGAGCAGCATCGTAAACAGCTTAAGGCCCTGGGTGAAAAAGCAGTCGACGATCAAATTTATGTTTACGGCCAGGAAAAAACCCTCGATACCGTTAAGCTGGCGAAAATGAATCTGGCAGTTAATGGCCTGCGCGGTGAAGTGCGCCAGGCCAATAGCTATTCAGAAAATCCCTATGATGGTTTTGGCAAATTTGATTATGTTATGGCCAATCCCCCGTTTAACGTAGATGATGTGCCGATCGCCACGGTGGAGAAAGACCCACGCTTTAATACCCACGGTATTCCGCGCAAAAAAACCAAGGTGAAAAAGAGCGAGCAGGGCAAGGAGACCGTACCCAATGCCAACTACCTGTGGATCAACCTATTTGCCACCTCGCTAAAAAAGAAGGGCCGTGCAGGTTTGGTTATGGCCAACTCCGCCTCCGATGCCCGCCATTCTGAGGCCGATATTCGCCAAAACTTGATCGAGAATAATCTTATCTATGGCATGCTCACCCTGCCATCCAATATGTTCTACACGGTCACATTGCCTGCAACACTGTGGTTTTTCGATAAAGCAAAAAAGGATGATCGCATCCTGTTTATCGATGCCCGCAATATTTTCATGCAAATCGATCGTGCACATCGTGAATTCAGCCCAGAGCAAATCCAAAACATTGCCATTATCAGCAAGCTACACAAAGGCAAACGCAATGATTTCGTGCGCCTTATCGACAACTACTTCGAGCAGGGTATGGCGCAACTGGTGGAAAATGAAAAACAGGTTAAGCCGGTGAGTGAGCAACTGCTGGAAGTGCTTGATGATAAACAGGGTAAATTGGCGGTGGGTGATCTGGTTAAACAGTGGAAGGGCCTGGGTAAACTGAAAACTCGCTATAATAAATACCTTGAGAAAATAGATACCAAACTCAAGACCGATGCAGATATTAATAAAAAGAATAAAAGTCAGCACACTCTGCGCCAGGCATTTGATCTTTTCTTCGAAAGCTTGCACACAGGATTAAAAGAATTAGACAAGATTGTACGCAAGCATGAAAAGACCAAGGCCGAGTTGGCGAAAAAAGCTAAAAAGCGCACGACAACGGATCGCGAAACTAAACGCCTTAAAGAAGCGCTGGAGCAGTTGCACAAAGAGGTCAAACTGGCAGAAAGCTATTTCAAGCATATCCATTGGTTACAAGAGCGCTTCCCTAAGGCGGAATATGAAGATGTTACCGGCCTGTGTAAACTGGCCACACCGGATGAGGTTAAGGAGCAGGATTACTCCCTTAATCCGGGGCGTTATGTGGGAGTGGTGATTGAAGAGGATGGGAAAACAGAGGAAGAGTTTATTTCCGATTTAATTGAAATGAATGAAGAACTGGAATCGCTTAATAAATCAGCGTTTGATATTGTAAAAGTCGTTGCCAACAACATGAAGAAGATATCGGGGGAAATATGAGGCTATTTCCTGAATCATGGAAGTTAGATGAAGCAAGAAATCTCTGTGAAGAGATAGTGGATTGTATTAACAAAACAGCTCCAATTGTGGATTATGAAACCCCTTATAAGATGATACGCACTACAAATGTTAAGAGTGGTTGGGTGAACTTGGATGAAGTGAATAATGTTGATGAGGCAACTTTTATTAAATGGAATCGTCGTCTTACACCAAAACGGAACGATATAGTTCTTACGAGGGAAGCGCCATTAGGCGATGTTGGTTTGATTCGTTCTGACGATAAAGTATTCTTAGGTCAACGTACGATGATCTATAGAGCTGATAACAAAAAACTTGATCAACGATTTCTTTATTATTCGCTACAAGGTCCAACGTTACAGGCACAAATTAAAACGTATGGTTCAGGTTCGACTGTTGAGCATATGAGAGTACCTGACGCCGAAAAACTAGTGATACCGTACCCCCCTATAAATGAACAGAAGAAGATCTCTTTTGTTCTTTCTGCCTATGACGACCTAATCGAAAACAATAAACGCCGTATCGCCTTATTGGAAAAAATGGCCGAAGAGATCTATCGTGAATGGTTTGTCCGCTTCCGTTTTCCCGGCTACCAAACAGCTGAGTTTGAGAAAGGGGTTCCGAAGAATTGGGAGGGAGGAAGAGGGGATTTATTTTTTGATCACGCTAAAGGTAAATCTTATACAAGTGATGACATTTCAGAGAGCGATGAAAATGCTATGCCTTTCATAACATTGAAATCATTTAATCGAGGAGGTGGATATAGAGGCGATGGTTTGAAGTCATATTCAGGAAAGTTTAGTGACAAGCAACTTGTGTTTGAAGGAGATGTAGTGATGGCTGTTACAGATATGACGCAGAGTCGAGAAGTTGTAGGCCGTGTTGCCCGAATACCTGATCTAGGTGAGAAAGGGGCTGTAATCTCTCTTGATGTTATTAAACTAGTACCAAAAACAATTTCTACTACCTACCTTTATAGTTACATGAAATACTCTGGTTTTGGTGACTTTATCAAATCATTTGCTAATGGAGCAAATGTGTTGCACTTAAAACCTGACTTAGTGACGCAGCAAGTAATTGCTATGCCACCAGAAGAGCTAAGGAATAAATTTGATGATTTTGTTAAGCCGATTCATAAAAAAGTTGGTTTTTTGACAAAAGAGATAGAAAACCTAGAAGAAACTAAAAATAAATTATTACCACGTCTGATCTCAGGAAAACTTTCCGTAGATGAGTTGGATATCCAGTTCCCACCCAGTATGGTGGATAACGAGGCGGCATAATAATAAAGTAATTATAAGGGCAGGGCATGGCAAGAAATTTTATTTCAGAGGATGACATTGAACAGGCGCTACTGCAAAAGCTAAATAATCAGTTTGGCTTTAAGATGCTTAATTGCCATACTGCCAAGCCTGATGAATTAAATGACAAGTCCAACCGTACCGATAAGCGTGATGTTATCCTGGGTGATCGACTTAAAGCGGCCTGTCTGAGGCTGAATCCCAATATACCCGAAGCAGTTATCGATGAGGTTGTTGGTCGGGTAATGGACCGCCGCGCAGCAATGTCCGCCATCGCAGCCAATAAAGAAGTTTACGACTTTATCCGTGATGGCGTGCCGGTTGAATTTGAAGATGCCGATGGGCTTAAACAAAACGAATATGTCCGCCTGGTGGATTTTGATAACCCCAATATTGGTGATGAGGCGGCGAATGAATACCTGTCGGTTTCGCAATTGTGGATTAAGGCCATTGGCCAGACTCCTAAGGCGGCTTACCGTCGCCCAGATGTAATTCTTTATGTAAATGGTCTGCCCTTGGTATTTGTGGAGCTGAAAAACTCCAATGTTAAATTGCGCAGCGCTTTTGACGATAATCTTGCCAATTATAAACACGATATCCCCCAGCTATTTCACTGTAATGCCTTTTGCCTGCTCTCCAATGCCAATGAAACTAAGCTGGGCAGTTTTACCGCCGGTTGGGAACATTTTTTCTATTGGCTGCGGGTAGAGAATGAAAAAGAAGCCGTCGATCGCAATAAAATAGCCCATGAAGGCACCAGTTTAGAATATGCCGCCGCAGGCCTATGTCAGCCGCATAAACTGCTGGACTATATCGAGAACTTTATTCTCTTTCATAAAGACAATACCAAGATAATTGCTCAGAACCATCAGTTTATGGGGGTGAACAATGCCTATGCGCGCTTTCTTAAGCGTGAGGAGCTAGAAGGAAAGTTGGGTGTGTTTTGGCATACCCAGGGTTCGGGTAAAAGTTTTTCAATGATCTTTTATGCACGTAAGATTTTCCGCAAGGTGCAGGGTAACTTCAGCTTTGTAGTGGTAACCGATAGACAAGACCTAGACGGGCAGATTTATCGTAACTTTGTGAATACCGGCACGGTAAAAGAGAAAGACGCTGCGCAACCTAAAAACTCGGAACAGATGCGTAAGTTTCTCGGGCAGAACAAAAAGGTAGTGTTCACCCTGATTCAGAAATTCCGTTATCCCAAGGGCAAGAAGTATCCCTACCTGCTTGAAGACGATGGCCGTGAGGTCATTGTTATGGTGGATGAGGCACACCGCACGCAATATAAAGAGCTTGCAGAAAATATGCGCGCTGGCCTTAAGGGGGCTAACTTTATTGCTTTTACGGGTACGCCTTTATTGGGCCATGTGGGTAAAGAAGGTAAGCCCGGCAAAATAGGCAAAACTGAAAGCTGGTTTGGCGGTTATGTTTCGGAATATAACTTTAAGCAGGCCATGGACGATGGCGCGACAGTGCCGCTTTATTATGAAAAGCGCGTACCGGAGATGGTGAATCAAAATGAAGAGCTCAGTGATGAGTTTTATGAGCTGCTTGAAGATGAACAACTCACCGAGGCCCAGCAAGAGAAGTTAGAGAAAAGGTTTGCTAAAGAGCTGGAGGTGATTAAACGAGATGATCGCCTGGATAAAATTGCCCATGATATTGTCTATCATTTCCCCCGTCGTGGTTATTTAGGAAAGGCAATGATGATTTCGGTGGATAAGTTCACCGCAGTTAAAATGTATGAAAAGGTGCAGCGTGAATGGAAGGCTGAACTCAAACGTCTGAGAAAGCTGATTAAAGAAACCGCCAATGACATTGAGCGTGCCCGCTTTAAAAAAATAATTGAATATATGAAATCGGTTGAAATGGCCGTGGTGATTAGTGATCCCAGTGCCGACAAGAAAAAGTTTACCGATGCCGAGCTGAATATAGAGCCGCACATCCAGCGTATGGAGCAATTGGATGAGCATGGTCACGATATTGAAACTAATTTCAAAGATCCAGAACACCCACTGCAATTGGTATTTGTTTGTGCCATGTGGCTTACCGGCTTTGATGCCCCAACTGTTTCGACGCTTTATCTCGACAAACCAATGAAAGATCATTCGCTGATGCAAACCATTGCGCGGGCCAATCGTGTGTCTTCGTATACCATACGCGGTTATAACAGTGAGATGATTGAAAAGCGCAATGGGGATATTGTCGATTATTACAATGTCTTTCGTAATATGAAAAAGGCGCTGAAAGATTATGCCTTGGGTGATGAAGGTGATGATGAGAAACCCGTTAAAGAGAAAAAGGCGTTATTTACTCTCTTAGATGATGCCATTGCACAAACCCTGGTATTTTGTAAGGAGCGGGATATTGATTTGCATGCTATCACTCTGGAGGGCGGCACCTTTAAAAATATTGCTAAATTTAATGAGTACGCCGATATCTTGTTGAGCCTGGATGATTGGCGTAAGTCGTATTATGTATTTGATAACACGGTTTCATCACTCTATGAAGCCTGTAAGCCTGAAATCTTCGAACAAGCTTTGCGGCCTGAAATTGCAGTTATTCAGTTTTTGCGTGGTGTTGTCGACAGCCTGGTGCAACAGGTTGATATTAATGCGGTCAGCCAGAAAATCTCTGAGCTGTTGGACGAAAGTGTGGTTGTGGAAAATGCAGAGCAATTTGCCGTTCAGGAGCACCAGGCAGAGTACAAGATTATTCAAAAAGGCCGTGTGTGGGACTTTAGCAAAATCGATTTTGATAAATTAAAAGACGATTTTAAACAAGCTCAGTATAAGAATATTGAAATAGCCGATATGCGAAGGTTTATCGAAACCAAGCTAGAGCAAATGATTAATCAAAATTATACCAGGGTAGACTTTGCGCAAAAGTTGCAAGAGATTATCGATCGGTATAACGCTGGGTCATCTTCCCAGGAAAATTATCTAGATGAAATCGTGAGGCTTGCCCAGGCAATGAAAGAAGAAGAAGAGCGACATATACGCTTGGGGCTTACTGAGGATGAGTTGGAATTATTCGACACCATTAAAAAAGAGAAAATGACCGCAGCAGAAGAACAGCGGGTAAAGAATGCGGCAAAACATTTACTTACTCGTTTATTAGATGAGCACCCCAAGGTGCTTGTGCAAGACTGGTGGAAAGATGGGCAGACCCAACGCAAGGTGAAAGATGCTATCGAAGAGGTGTTGGATGAGGACTTGCCTGAAGATGGATATGATAGACGTCTATTTAAAGAAAAATGCGACAATGTGTATGAGTTGGTAGTTGACTTTGCTAGCAATGGACGAAAATGGGCGAATGCTTAGAAATACATACATTCTCGATAAAAGTGGCAGCCAATCATAGGTAAGAAAGTAAATGCTTGGGGTGTAAAAAAATGAAACCAAATGGGGTAGCTGCAATATTGAAAAAGCACATTTTTGGCTAAATCAGGAGTTAGTTAAAAAGTCACCGGAATGTTTAGAGTATATTCTAGTGCATGAACTGATTCACCTGCATGAGCGGCATCACAATGATAATTTCAGGTGTTTGATGGATAAGTATTTACCACAGTGGAGAACTTCAAGATTAGCATTAAACAGCTAACCTTTAGTGCATGAGGACTGGATTTACTAATGAGTAGTTATAATCGAGAATCACTAGAGGAATTTAAGCAACAGCCATTTTGTTTGTTGTTTACTAACGATTCATATGTTCACCCAGAGCCTGAAGATGTTGCAGCATTAATAAAGTTGGCAGGCTGGTCACAAAATGACGCAGCTAAAGTAGTGGGTGTAAAAAACGACCCTAAAAAAGGCTCTTCCACTATACGCAAGTGGAAGTCTGATAAAGCGAAAAATGATTATCGAGAAATCCCTTATTCAGCGTGGCGGTTGATGTTGTTACAAGCTGGTGTGGTTAGGCTTTAGTCTATAAGATTTACGAGAATTAAAAGGAACTGTTGAAACTGAGAATCATTAATATTGCTGTTTGTCACCGCCCCCTTTAATCCATTACGTAAATATGAAACGAATAACAAAACAAAAAAGAAGCGTGTAATAAGAAAAGAGTTGCATAATGCAAAGAAAAGTTTAAGAAGAGAGTTCATTGATATAATTTTATAAATCGATTTTAATGAATACAATATAGGGAGGTAAATTGATATGTCTAAAAATTTGGATTTATTTGAGGCAGAGTATGAAGAGGGGTTTCTCATTAGAGACCTAGGTGCGGTAGTTAGGCAGGCGGATATTGCTTTAACAGAGTTGGTAGCAAATGCTTTTGATGCCGGGGCATCTAAAGTTGATATAGTTTTGCCTGAAGAGCGAGGAGGTCTTTTGGTTGTCACGGATGATGGTGTTGGCATGACAAAAGATCAATTTAAGCATCGCTGGATGAAATTATGTTATAACCGTACTCAGCATCAAAGTGAATATGTTGAATTCCCTAAGAATAGAAAAAAAATTAAGAGAAAAGCATTTGGAAGAAACGGTATTGGTCGCCACGGCTTACTTTGTTTCAATGATTTTTATATTGTAGAAACTTGGAAAGATAACGAGTTATACAATTTTGATGTGACCACAATGAAACATGGAAAGCCATTATCCGTAACATCAGTTAAGCAAGATAAACGAGATGGAAATGGAACTAAGTTAAAAGTTATAGTAGAACGAAACTTGCCAGTTGAAGAAGAAATATCCGAAATAATTTCTGCTAGATTCATTTCAACACCTGACTTTAAAGTGAGTGTTAACGGTAAAGTGCTTCATTTGCATGAGCACCCGGGTATTGTAGACTCGCAATCAATTGAAGTTGGTGGGATAGGTCTTAAATTCACTCTACTTGACTCAAAGAAAAACAGGAGAGACTCTTTATTCAGTGGTGTTGCAATATGGGTTGGCGGTCGATTAGTTGGCGAGCCTAGTTGGAAGCTAAATGGAAATGTGGTCTTAGATAGTCGACGGTCCTTTGCTACTAGATTTTTACTTGTCATTGAAACAGATGATATTAGAGATGAGATCCTAGAGGATTGGTCTGGATTTAAAACCAACTCTATAGCTATTAATAGTATTGCAGACGAAGCGCGTTTATACATAAACAAAAAGCGAAATGAGATGCGTTCAGATGAAATAAGAGAGACTAAAAGAGGTGTTTATGAGGCAAATAAATCTAGTATTAAAGAATTATCTACACTAGCTAGAAATGAATTAACTTCGTTTATAGATGAGTTGGTTAATGATCACCCTGATATTAACTTGGATACGCTTCATCTGGCAGTAAAAGCTGCAATTAATTTAGAAAAATCTCGATTTGGACAGAGCGTGCTAAGTAAATTAGCTTCAATTGACGTTCGTGATGTTGATGCGCTTGATCAATTATTAGAACAATGGTCGATACACGATGCTTTATTGGCCTTATCCGAAATTGATCACAGGCTCAATGTAATAGAAGCGCTAAGACAGTTCTCTGCAGATAAACAAGCAGAAGAGTTACAGACAATTCACCCCATTATTTTCAAAGCACGATGGTTATTTGGGCCAGAGTATGAGTCATCAGAGTATTCTTCAAATAATGCGCTTCAGAAAACAATTCAACAAGTATTTGGTAAGAAAGTTGATAAAACTGAATTTGTAAATCCTCGTAAGAGACCAGATATTGTGGTACTTAAAGGGTCTTCGATTCAAGCTCAAGCGATACAAGATTTTGAAGATGGTTTGTCTAGAGTTAAGAAAGTTTTGTTAATTGAAGTTAAGCGAGGTGGTTTCTCAATAGGTAGAGATGAAGTTAACCAGGCAGATGGATATGTGCAAGATATTGCATACAGTAATTTAATTGATACCACTCCACATGTTAACGCATTTGTCGTGGGGCACGAAATTAAGCCAAAAACAGCTAAATTAAAAGAAGTAAAAGACTCAGATGATGAAAAAACTGTGCTTGGTGTGGTAAAGGCGATTACATTTTCAACACTTATTGATACTGCAGAACATCGATTATTTAATCTACGTGATCGATTAAAAGATCGTTATGAGACAAAAGATAGTGATGAGCTATTAGATGAAGTGTTAAGTAATGAGCAGTTAGAGCTAATTGATAATGTCGCGTCGTAATATTGTAATGCATTAAAGGATGATCTATGAATGAACCACTATCTATAAAAATATTCCTCGCCAAAGGCTCATCATCCAGCCTGCGTACAGCCGAAATATCCAACTGGTCGGGTAAAGCTATTGCTAGCTCAAGAAAAGAGCTAGATGAATTATCCAAGCGAGAAGAAGCTAGCCGCCCCGGTGTTTATTTTCTAGTGGGCAATGATATTGAAACCGGTGAGCCTTCGGTTTATGTGGGCGAAGCTGAAGAGGTCGCTAAGCGGTTAAAACAACACTTATCAAAAGAGTTTTGGAACCAGGTGGTAGCGTTTGTTAGTAAAGATGAAAACCTAACAAAAGCCCATATTAAATACCTTGAGGGTAAGCTAATTGATATTGGTATTAGTTCGGGTAAGGGTGTTATACAAAATAGCCAGAGTAGCGGTGCCAGATTGCCTGAATCTGATCAGGCTGAAATGGATATATTTCTCGATAGAATGCTTAAATTATTACCAGTAATGGGTACTAGTTTATTCACAATGCCAGAAATAAATGAAAGAACAGTAGGTGAGAGACTAATATGTAAAATAAAAGGTTTAGTCGCCTATGGTAACCGTACAGATAATGGTTTTATCGTGTATAAAGGCTCTCAAGCTGTATTGGAAGATAGAAAATCAGCAGTTAGAAGTAAAGTGCGTCGTCAGCTATTAGTTGATAAAGGGGTACTGGAGCAACAGGACGATTGTTTGGTTTTTGTAAGAGATCATGAGTTCACTAGCCCTAGCCTGGCAGCTGCAGCTGTTAGAGGCGGGGCCTCTAATGGTCTTACTGCCTGGAAGACTAAAGAAGGTAAAAAACTGAAGGAAATCGAAGCAGAATAAATGAATGGTAGACGAGGCTTAGCGACTAGGAACGCTGATAAATTGAGAGCGTAGAAGGACTTAGGTGTTTATAAAGTTTTTCCTATTATGGATGAGCTGATAAACCAGAAGTCACCGCCACCGAATATGCCTGCCAGGGTTTTAGAGTTAGACAGAGTCGGTTTATGCTGGGGCGAAGATATGACCTGGTCAGCAAAAGATAACGAATGGAAGTTTAGAGCCTTTCGTGGCAATAAATGGATGAACACCAACTAGACAGAAGGGCAGAAGAACGCAATGAATATCTACAGAGTATTAATGAGCCGTGCAGTTAATAAAGAACAGATAGAGTAATGACACTATGGTGAACTTAAAATTACTTAAAGAGCATGACGATAGTATTAGATTTAAAGTTAAAGTGTTTATCGGTGTGGCTATAAGTCTAATGATTTGGGGAGGGGTTATATTTTCTGATGAATTAACAGTAGATGATAAAACAATTAAAAATATTATTATCTATATTGTGCAACCTAAAAATGAAAAGAATGAGGTGTATTCATTTACTCCTTATGCAAAGCTCGGAGTTTATTTATATAAAAAGTTGAATAAATGTAAAGATATAAATAATAAATATATAATGCAAAGTGGCGATAGAATTGAAGAATATAATGAAAATAGATTCTGTAATGTACCTATAAAAGACATAGATATTACATTTGAATTTGTTAAAGGGTCTTTGGAGGGTGCGCTTAAAGTACATGATGAGGCTGGAGGAATTAGTATTTCACAGAGTGATGTCTTATTCGATTTTATTAATTCTAACAAAGTGAATAACAGGAAGGTAGAGTCAGATGTTAGGTCTGTAAGTAGGTTGTTTTCTGAGTATTATTACTTAGTAGATAAAGACGCTAAGATAATTGATAATGTTGACTTGTATGATGGAGACGTATGTGGTGGTGAAATTGGGACTGGTACACAAGTAACAACTAGAAATATTATAGATATACTGAATCCAAGCTGGAAAATACAATATTGTGGAAATGATGAAGACACTTTATATGCGAGTGTTAAGTCTAAACCTGAGTCATCAGAGAACAATAAATTCAAGCTGTTTTCGAAAGACGAGGCAGATCTAGTTTCTCATAAATATAAAAATGTATATAAGTCTATTGATTATGAGGATGAAGAATTCATAAAGTCATTTGACTTTATAGATGAGTCTATGGGTACCATTTCAGTCGAAGCCATTCTTGTAGCGAATGATAATCTTCCTGTTGATGTGTTGCTAAATATTGTATCAATATTAGAGTATTTAAAATATGATAGTGATATTACAAGTGAAGAGAACAAAGTTGTCAAAGCCACAAGTGACAGAAATGCTGTTGAGGTGTATGAGCCTACTGGGTTATCTATTAAAAAATCTACGAATTATGAAAAATACTGTCGTGTAATGAATCCAAAAAGTGATTCGGCCGATAAAATTCAGAATTCGTACGATGGATTGCCAATAGCTCTTCATAGTAAGATTAGGAATCTAAAGTTAGGTTGGCCATCAAGTGCGATAGCAACAGTAAGTCCTCTTATTGTATTAGCTATGCTAATTAATCTTGTTGTTATTAAGGGGTTGGTACATATTGAGCCGTACATAAATAAGTATTGTGTTATTTCAAAATCGGGAAAGGAGACAATTGCTAAAAAAAGCTTGTTGAAGCCATTTGTATATATATTATTCTTTGTTTTTCTGCATTTTTTTATATCAACTATGATTTGGGTTTCTGAATATAATGAAAATACGATATCTCCAGACTCTAAACTTGCCTTTGCTGGTATGTGGAAAAGTTTTGTATGGATTCTGCAGTATATTGTCGGAATACAATCTGATGCGCAGTTAAAATCGGTGTATTCTTTAATATGGCTAGGTGTTTTAAAAAGTGGTTATGCAATATCAAGTTTTGTTGTAACAGTCGGAATAGCAAATAAGATAATTGATAAGTTTAAAGGGGGTGCTATGCCAGTTTCTACCTTGGTGTTAGGTGAAAATTCATTGGATGATATGGTGTTTACTGAGCTTAATAAAATGGGAAAGAATGTTCTTAGGTTTAATGGTGATATTTACAAGGTGTTTAGTTCAGAATATGGATTTGAGCCAAATCTCGATGTGAGATTACATGGGTATAATGGTGAGCCTGTAGATATTAAACGAAGGGATCTTGACAATAAAATATCGGCAGTAATTATTTTGGCAGATAGAGGTAATGATGTATCTAAAGATACTTCTGATCTTGTGGCTATTCGTAATGCTGAAATTGTTGTTTCGTGGATTAGATCAATAGATAAGTGTAAATCTATAAGAGTAGTTCTCGAGGTAAGGTCAAGAAAAAACATAGGGTTAGGTTATAGTTTGGGTGTAGATGAGGTGATATGCGTAGAATCATTTGGTGCTGAAATGCTCGCTCAGTCAACATGTAAACCTAAATTGAATATGTTGTTTACAGAGCTATTAAAAACTAATGATGAGGACTACGAAATATATTATGACGAAGTAAATATTAGCGATAATGGTGTAATAATTTCTGATTATATAAATAATAATGAGGACTATAGTCAGAGCTCAGACCTTAGTAGAACTGTTATAGGAGTTTTCAGAAAGAATCAGAAGATTGAAATAAATTCTTCTGCACCAAATTTGAAGTTGTCTATTGGTGATAAATTAATTGTTATTGCTAAAAAACCGTTAATTAATAGTTAAATTAGTCGGTAAAAGATCGGGATCATAAAAGAGAGGGTCATCCATTAGCTGTGTGATACATAGAGGTCCTTTCATTATTATAGGTATCTATGAAAAAAGAAATCAGACAGCGATTGAAGTGGGTGCGTCTTTATGGAGAAACAGAAGGCGCTGGTTTTGTTTGCCGTAGATGTTGCATTTCTAGGCCAACTTTAAGAAAGTGGTGGCGACGTTATCAGTCATTAGACCTTGATGGGCTAGAGAGCCATAGTAGACGTTCTCATAACTCACCAAATACAAAGGTTGGTGAGAAAGAAGAAAGTATCATTCTTGAATTGCGTCATTTACGTAATTTGGGACCAAGGCGATTACAGAGTGAGCTACTACGACTACGCAGTATTTCACTTGCTATTGCGTCTATCCACTAAGTTCTCAAAAAACATGATGTAAAACCTGTTAAACGCATCCGTAAAAAAGCAGAATATATCCGTTATGAACGGCCTGTTCCTGGTGATCGTGTACAGATGGATACTACTAAAATTGCACCAGGCCTTTACACAGCGATTTCAAGCAGATCGAGGTACTGAGTTTTTTGCTTTAAAAGTCCAGAAAAAACTAAAAGTGCTTTGTATAAAATTTCGTCCTAACAAACCTGGTTCACCTTATCTAAATGGAAAAGTTGAACGCTCTCAGAAAACTGACAAGACAGAATTTTATCCAACAATAAGTCTTAAAAACAGCAAGCTCGATGATTTGCTTGCTGAGTGGCAGCATTATTACAACTGGTATCGCCCTCATAGTGCACATAACGGTAAATCACCTATTGAAAGATACTTTGAACTGGTTGAAATAACTCCGTACTCTGATGAAGTCTACAAAGAATTCAATCCTGCATCTGAGTGTATACAAAATTCAAATTACAAGGTAGATTTAGGGCTTAGACGATTGAAATCATGTCTATGAATCACACACCTGACTTGTTATTGTTTTTTAATGATAATGTTAGCTACATGGTCGCCAATATCAATATAGTTGAATAAGTCATCAATACTATCATCAGCTGACTCAATATCTGAAGTGAGTGGAATGATATGCTCAGCACCATCAAGAAGTATTGATGCATCGATGACTTTTTCAATTGATATGGTTTCAGTTGAGGTATTTGCTGAGTTTGTGATTTTAGTTTTTAGTTTCTTTTCAAAGGCATCAAGTTTCTTTTTTAATTTATCTTCGATATTAATATAGGGTATATCTGGTATTGATGTCTTAATTGATTTAATACTAATGCCGATAATGTTATTAATTATATTGCCAATAAACATATCGATAGATCGAGTGCCATAGTAAATTGAATAGGTAATGAGTAAGCCTGTAGGTGAGTCTGGTATTGCCAGATCCAGGGAGCTGATCTGAGATTGAATATCTACTTCAGGTTCGGTAAAAGATGCTATGGTTTTAGTGTTATAGATATCTTTGGCGAATATTGTTTTTCTAAATGAAATATCATCGGTGTCAGGGTTGATGCCTGCAAAGGTTATATAACATTCTGATGCGCTGCCTTGTTTTGGCAAATCATTCGGGCTTCCCGATTTAATGATGTCGATACTGACTTTAAAATTTGTCATTTATAACTCTCCTTATTATCAGGGTTTAGCCTGTTATTTAGCAATATACTATTCTTAATAGAGATAGGTGTACAGCATTATATATATGAATAAAGTAACGAGTTGAATTGATATTATTATGTATAGGAATATATCCCACCCCAAACAAATGATTGACAAAAATAACTTAGTAATTTAGCTTTCACTAGGTGATATTATGCATTTTGAAAGATGTAGAAATCTAAAATACATAACTATTTCAAATATGTTTAACAATTACTTTGATCTATCGTTTAATACAGGCATTGCAGACCTGTATTTTAGGCTCAGAATAAATATATTATCAACTTTAATTTTTACACTGAATTCACATTATAATTTAATGTGTTGATATACAAGATCGACTGTACGCATTGCATATAATAGTATTAATACATTTAAATTAATTGTTAATCACGCAGTCATGGTGTTTTTATAGCATAAAACAATCAAGGAGATAGTAATGGCTATACTAAAAATTGGTTTTGCAATGGGTGGTGGTATTGCACTCGGAACATTTAATGGTGCAGCGCTGAGTGAGGCGGTTAAACTGGCCCTGTTAAGGGGGAAGGATAGTAAGGGAAAACCATTCGAATCAGTTGAAATTGATGTGTTTAGTGGCGCCAGTGCAGGGTCTATGTCACTGGCACTTATGTTAAGGGCACTGGTATATATCACAAATGAACAACGAGAGCAGGCCAAGGCTAAACTCATTAAGCAATTTGGTAGTGAGTTTGAAAATCTAAATCTGGAGGGAGTTGATTTAGACGAACGAAAGGAGGACCTGATCACTGCCCAGGCAATGCAAGATGTGCAATACCAGGCCTGGGTTAAGGATGTAAACCTGAAGAGGTTGTTGGCCAGGAATAAAAAAGGACCAATAAAAAAAAGGCTGAAACACACAGCCGGAATACTGAACCGTTCCACGGTAGACGAAATTGCAAAAAAGCATATTCAGTTTGACAGTGAATATCTTGAACAGGACCCCGGGTTTAGTAAAAGAAGATTACTAGCTGATAGGGTACTGTATGCCAGTGCACTTACTAACCTGACCCCAATTATAAATGATGCCAGAAAAGAGTTACCCACGGTTGATAGTGGACAGGCAGTGCTGGCAGATGGCATGACCTCCAAGACCCATCGTGAACTCAGGGTGTTTGATCTGTATTTTGGTGAGTATGATGCGGAATACTATAATAACGTCACTAAGCATCCCAACAGGTGGATTCGCTATCACACAGGTGAACCTTTCGCTAACACAGTTGGTAAGTTGGGAGACCCGAGTGGTGAGGCCTGGGCAAAGATGGCAGCAACCGCAGTAGCCTCAGGTGCATTCCCGTTCGCGTTTGAACCCGTGGTATTAGAACGGCGCGATTACGAGTTTAGTAATTTGTGGCCAAAGGAATTAAAAGACAAAGGACAGAAATCGGTAAACTTTACCTATACGGATGGAGGTACGTTTAATAATGAGCCGATCAGGGAAGCGTTCCGTATGGCCTCGTTTATCGATGCGCATGATGATAGGGAAAATACTGACCGCTGGATTGTATTTGTTGATCCATATGTTTCAGACATGAGTACAGAGTTTGGTGTGCCAGTGCACCAGCGTTTTAGCCTGGAAGATCCATCGAAATTGTTCAGTAATCTGGATGGCTTTGATCTCGAGCCCAGATATTCACTTGATCGTCTCATACCCCATGCATTTTCAATGCTTAATTCTATTAGTAACCAGTCCCGACTAATTGAGGGTGATAAGGTTTTTAATGCGCATAAAAAATTCAAGTTGCGTGATGAGCTTCGACCAATAATGAAACAGTCACTTTCTGAGAACCCTGCACGCCAGACCCTTAAACAATTAGCAGAAAAAATTTCGAGTACACTCGAAACTAATCGTAAGCGAACCTTGATTCCACCGGGAGCATTAACTTTAAATGGTGAACTCAGGCGGATTATCAGGGAAGTGAGAGAATTATCACTTATCAAAGGACGAGTAGAAGAGTTGAGTGAGTACCTGGGTGGCTCGTTAGTTGAAATTGAACATCTCGATCTCTGGCACCAGGCATTGAGTTTTATTATGCTCGATTTGACACTGGATTTAAGTGGCAAAAACGAGCGAGCAAAACTGGTTTCAATAGGACCGTTAAAAAATCCGTCTAAAAATCCATCTGTAAAAGCACAGAAAATACCTCTGCCAGGTGAGCGTCTTGGTGCATTTGGTGGCTTTACCTACGAAAAGGCCAGGCATGTTGATACATTAATAGGTCAGTGGTGTGCTGAAAAATTTCTCTCAAAGGCAGGTTTGATAGAGGCAACGAATGGTTCAGAGCCTGTGCCCAGACTTGATAAGTTAGATGAAGAAAAATACAGGGTGGCATTAGAAAAAGGTAGTGAGCAGCTGCTGAATCGTATATTTGAGATGATTGCGGATGGCCATGCCGGCTTTATTAGTGCAGTACCCAAGCCGGTGATGTCATGGTTGTTCAAGTCGAAGATATTAAAGCCGATGTTGGATAAAGAGAAAACTGTCTCATATGAGTTCAGAATAAAACTGCCAGATGGCAATTATGATAATTTTGAATGGGATGGCCCTGGAGCAGTCTATGGCGATAATGATATTAAGCCGATCAAACAGGATGATGGATATTATCTTGTGAGTTTTGCTCATTTTGAAAAAAATAAATGGAAAGGTGCCCATGTAAAAAAACAATGTTTAGAGGTCGACATGGATGGGCTGCTTATTGACACCGAATTCTGCAGGATAGAATTACCGGCTAAAGAAGAACTGGAGAAAATAGAGCTCTATGGCTCCCCTGTATTTATGTGTGAAATCAAAAATAATGACAAATCAAAAAAACTGCCAGCAAGTCGCTGGAAAGGTGAAAACATGGCCCAGCCTCTGTTCAATGAGTTTCTGAATTATTAGTATATTTTTGATATTCGATTCACGGTTAATTTTTATTAGCTAGAAATTAATCGGTGCCTAAGCGCAATTGTTTCTAATATTAGAGACTATTGTGCTCTGACCTAATAATGTTGTGCTTTAGACTTCTATTAATTCTTATAATTTCAACGACGTGAAAACGAGAATAACAAAATAATTAAACCGTCAGCCCCGATAAAAGTATTCGGGAATTACAGGCATTGGAAGTTAACAGAACTGTAGAAATATATTTGTTGAATCGTCAACTATAAACTTAACTATTTAGTTTAAATATTAATTTGACAACTATCTTTCAACTTGCTTACACTTCACAGGCAAGCGAAAACAACGTGCGCAATATTATTTATTTTTAACATATATGGTTTGAGTGACCACAACAAAAAACAGGAGAAAACTATCGGTTAAAACTAACATGAACAATTAAAAAGTCGCAGACCCAAGGTGTTGGACGCACCCTAAGCCTGCTAACCACCACCAACTAAGAGAGAGTTGATTATGGCTAAAGCGCATTTTAAGCTAGGATCCCCTATTGTCGATAGTTTTATTTCGGCATTCTGTTATTTACCTTCTAAACCCGCGTTATCGTCTGTTTTTTATGGCGTTATCTGGCGTTTTATTTCCTTGATTTCACTTT
>Ga0316207_10001306_pt1 | contig 31536 bp, 30 predicted proteins | sample 6weekpyrite_MG_FD_204943 | JGI IMG/M metagenome (GOLD analysis project Ga0316207, IMG submission 204943) | Microbial mat bacterial communities from mineral coupon in-situ incubated in ocean water Damariscotta River, Maine, United States -... | ecosystem: Environmental > Aquatic > Marine >...
TATTAGGTTAATCAAATGCCTCTCTTGAGTTATATAGAAAATCATAGCCAGTTTAATATTAAGTTAAGTCCTGAAACAGGTTTAAATTTTGATCTCACTAGAAACACCCACACCTTTAAAATTATTCTTCTCATTGGTTTATTAATTTGTTATGCATTAGTGGATGTAGTGGCGAACCAGGAAACGTATATTGGTGGCTACCCATTCGTCTGGATTGTTAGTGCAGGGATTATTTCAAGTTTTATTACAGGAGTCTGGTTAATTAAGCGATCTGTTCCAAAATTTACCGCATGGGGTTTGGCATTAATGTTTGGTCTTATTAGCAGTGCTACTATGTATCCGGCCTTATTAAGACTGAATCAGTTAACGGATTTTCAAGGTTTAAATGATTATGAATATCGTAAAACTAACATAAATACTTTCAAATCAGTGACTGGATTATTGCCTGTAGTGACTATGCAAACAACTGAGTACTGGAATAGTGTGAACTATAATGAAAGTGTCATGTTTTCTATTCGTACTGGTGGCCTGGGTTTTTATCAACTTGATATGGCACCCGTATATAGCAAAATGAGAAAATGGAATTGTCTCGAAGATGCAAATGGAGACCAGCAAAAAGAATTAGATTGTAATGAATTATCTAATTAGATTTTATATTACCCTGTAATAATTAGTCAGATTTTTTCTACAATTCATTAAATAGAGGGCATAAACAATCACACTAAGCCGTGTTAAATCCTCTATAATCCACGCTCTATTATTATCGTTTCTGCCGTAGCCGAGGAATTACCATGCTTTTTTCATCTTTAGATCTTGCCCTAGAACTTCAGCGAGGCATAGATGCCTGTGGTTATAATGAGATGACCGCTATACAGCAAAAGGCAATTATTCCGGCAAGGCGCGGTAAAGACCTGCTTGCTAATGCGCAAACGGGTACGGGAAAAACCGCAGCTTTTGCTATACCTGTGCTACAACAGATGCTTAATCGGCCAAAACCAGTCGTACCAGAATGCCCACGTACGCTCATCCTAACACCTACCCGGGAACTTGCAGAACAGTTAGCAGAAGCGATTAAAGAATATGCCCAGTTCACACCTTTAAAGGTAATGGCTATATATGGAGGTGTTAAATTATCAGCTCAGGAAAAAAAATTGCATATAGGTGTGGACATATTAGTTGCCACACCGGGGCGCCTGATGGAGCATTTGGTGCAATGTAATGTGCAACTCGCCCAGGTAGAATTTGTCGTGTTAGATGAAGCGGACCGAATGCTGGATATGGGTTTTATAAGCGATGTTAAAACCTTGCTACAGAAAACACCGGATAATCACCAAACCTTGATGTTTTCTGCAACCATGACTCAATCGGTACGTGATCTTGCAAAAAAATTACTACATAAACACGAAGTGGTGAGTGTAGCTAAGCAAAATGCCACAGCCGATACCGTAGAGCATGTGGTGTATGCGGTGGAAGAACGTCGTAAGCCAGATTTGTTTGTTGATTTATTAGATCAGGAAAACTGGTTTAAGGTATTGGTGTTCACCAGTACAAAAGCACAGGCTGATGAACTTAAAACTCACCTCAAACAGGTGAAAATTAAAGCCGCGGTTTGTCATGGAGATAAAAGCCAGGGTGCTCGTCGTCGTGCAATAGCCGATTTTAAAGCGGATAAAATTCAGGTACTCATTGCAACAGAAGTGGCTGCCCGTGGTTTAGATATACAAGGTTTAGAGCATGTGGTTAATTATAATCTACCTTATTTAGCCGAAGATTATGTGCACCGTATTGGTCGCACCGGTCGTGCTGGTGAAAAAGGCCAGGCAATTTCGTTTGTTAGTCGTGAAGAAGAACGTAGCTTGAATAATATCGAGCGATTAATTGGAGGCAGAATTACCCGTGTAAAAATGCCAGGTTATGAAGTGGGCAGTCGAGATTCTTTATTAAATAACCTTGCAAAAAATGCACGGCCTTCGCGAAGTAATAAACCGAGTAAAACTCAAATTAAGCGTGCTAAGGGTGGCGCTAAGAATATACGTCGCAAGAATGAATCCAGAAATTAAAAGCGATTTTATTGAGTGAGCCTCAGTTTTAAATTAACATTAAAATTTTTTAATAATATTTCACTATTGTCCCGTTAAAAGAATTTTAGTTTATGTTTAAACCACATTGTAGTGTGTTTAAGATTATATTACTCTGACCGAGACATGAGTTGGGGATACTTGTCTAAGACACGCCGTAAAACCCTCCCTGGTGGCTCGGCACCCGCGTCCATGCGGGTGACGGTCTTAGACAGGTATCCCCAACTCATGTCTCTAGTGGTTAACGGGATAGCAGTGATAATATTTAAAAAATAATTTGACATTTAAAATTTCAGGTTTAAACTCTTTTCAAAGTTTGGCGATATGCCAATTATCTATTCAATTCAGCCAGGAGAAAATATATGTTTATAACAAGTGAGTCACCACTCTTCTAGCTTTCCAGATTACTTATGAACTGGAAGGCAAAAGTCGTTTGTCTTCCAGGTCGATAAAACCCTGAATGACAGACGTTGTTCAGGGTTTTTTTATGTTCAGGAAGAACGGTATTCTGCGGTGCCATGGATGGCAAAGAGCAGTTTACCCTGTTAATTTTTAACTGGAGCACTCGAATAATTCGGGTGATGGACTGTTATGCCTATTAAAAAGATGCTTAACAAGGGGAAAGTACCGGTAAAAATATTTACTGATGATATTGATCATCTGGCAATTCAGCAGTTGATTAATATCTCACAGCTTCCAATCATTCATAATCATGTAGCAGCTATGCCAGATGTTCATGTGGGTAAAGGTGCAACGGTAGGTTCTGTTATACCTACCTGTAATGCGATCATTCCTGCAGCAGTGGGGGTTGATATTGGATGTGGAATGAATGCGGTACGTTTGAGTTTAAAGGCGGAAAACCTGCCTGATAATTTACGTAAAGTTCGTCTGGAAATTGAAAAGGCGATACCGGTTGGATTTAATATGCACAAAGTTGACCGTGCCCGTGAGTCTACCATTCGTGCTTTGAATGTCGGTTTACATGAAATGATAGAGCGAAATCCAAACGTTATATCACGGCAGAAAAAGCCATATAAAACCTGGATTCGACAATTAGGAAGTCTGGGTGGCGGAAACCATTTTATAGAAATTTGTATCGATGAAAATGATGATGTTTGGGTAATGTTGCATTCAGGTAGCCGTGGAATTGGTAATACGATTGGCCAGTATTTTATTAATTTAGCCAAGCAGGATGCCTTGCGTAATAACCTGCATTTGCCAGATAAGGATCTGGCCTATTTTGAAGAAGGAGCAAAACATTTCGAAGATTATGTACAGGCAGTGAACTGGGCACAGGATTATGCAATGGCAAACAGACGGGAAATGATGCACCTGATTATGCGTGTTTTAAAAAAACACTTAGTTAATTTCAGATTAACTAAAGAAGCGATTAACTGTCATCACAACTATGTGTCAAAAGAAGAGCACTTTGGGGCATCTGTTTATGTTACACGTAAAGGCGCAATCAGGGCGGGTGTTGATGAGTTGGGTATTATACCGGGGAGCATGGGGGCTCGCTCATATATTGTTCGCGGACTGGGAAACCAGCAATCTTTTTGTTCCTGTGCACACGGTGCGGGTCGTCAATTGAGTAGAAGTGCTGCACGCAGAAAATTTAATCGTACTGATATGGAGGCGCAAACAAAAGGTATTGAGTGCCGTAAAGACACGGGCGTAATTGATGAAATACCGGGTGCCTATAAGGATATTGATCAAGTCATGGAAAACCAGAATGATCTGGTTGAGGTGGTGCATACATTACGTCAGGTAGTGTGTGTTAAGGGGTAACTGCATCGTCGAATTTGGATTGCAATTCAGGATAAAAGGTAAATACTATGGATAAACAATTAGTTGATGAGGTTATTGCATGCTTGCCTAAAGACAGAACTAAATACTATTACTTCAAAGATCGTTATGCCTTAATGTTGTTGTCGTACCATATTGGGCAGGGAATGAGCGTAGCGGAATTGAAGAAAAGTAATTTAAAGAATCTGTTGCAAAGGCCACAGGTAAAAAAACTTTTGGCAGGCCTCAGTAATGGTTATGTTGAGTCAAGCTGTTTACAGGCTTATTGTCCAACGCAATATAACGATGAAGTACAGCCATTCGTTTTAACGCTTGGTCGTTGGGGGGGAGTAGTGCCCAGATGGCAACAAACTACTCGACATGGTTATAACCTGGTTGTGCAGCTAAATTTCAGTAATGCACATGACAGAATTTACCGTGAGCTAGTTAAACCGACTAAAGGCGCTATGTTGAACTATTATGGGCATCCAGTGTTAACGCCTGGTCATCGAGAAATTTTTCGTGAAACTTTGGCCTGGGCACGGTTGGATATTGATTTTAATACTAATGAAGTATTAATCGAAGAGATCCAGAGTGACTGGGTGCGTGAAGCAAAAGATATGTTGTTTGATGCAGAAAAATGCTATGAAAAAGGTGACATGTATTTAGGCTGGATAAATGTGCAGGGTAATTCGGAGAATGTTATTAAATATGTTAAAGATATTTTAATGCCTTATACAAAAATATGGGATGAGGCAATCTTAGCGGCAACCATTGATTTCGTCAGAAGTGATTTAGGGATTAACAGGATCTACTATCACAGCTATGAAAGTGGTCCAAAGTTAAAATATATCTATGGTAATACACCGCGCAATTTGTACACCCGTTTACCAAAGCGGTTTTGTTTTGAGAAAACTCATGAGAGTCCTCTGTTTTTACAAAAAGATAGACGCTTTAAGAAAATGCTCAAAAAAATAGCGACACCATTGTGGTATCGCATGGATACACTTCAATCTGGAAAAATTAGTTGACCGCACATCAGGAGTTAACACTCTAAACATACGTTCAACTGATTTTTCCAGTTTTATTAAACCAGAGGAGGAAAGTGAAATGCCCACTAATCGAAATCCATGTGCAAATAACCCATTGCTTAGAAAGGGTGGGGCACATATACGGAGTAAAACGGCACAACGGAGTCGGGATCATTATGATCTTATGGAAGAAGCGGCTGAATGCCTTGAGGCGTATTATGCACAACGAAATGCAGAAATAGTTTCTGGTGATCAGGAGGAAAAGGTGAAAGGGGAGCAAGATGCTCCCTTTTCTTTTTATAGTGTTTTTTCGAAATTATAGGCTGGCGAACGTTCTATTGTTATAATATGGCTCTAAATTTTATATCGTTGAAAATCAAACAAAATCTAGCAAGTAATATATTATGTGTAAATTAATAAGTGAGTGGTCGCCCTCCAAATCTGCCATCGACCTGGTTAAGCTGAATGGTGTTAATGAAGAACAGATAGCCAGTTCAGTGAATTATTTAAAAAGTCAGGCCGAATTAAATGATATTGCAGATATTGATGGTTATGATAACTGGAATGCTTTTTTTATTATGTTCTGCATAAAAGCCAATAAAAATACCCATGGTTAATCCTCTCTGTGCCAGGGATCTCTAGATCGCGATAAGATATACTGTCTTAGATATGCTTAATCTCCCCGTCAATGAAGTTTTAGTCGATTTAATAAATACATTAAATACACATAGTCGTGTTGTATTACAGGCACCTCCGGGTGCGGGTAAAACTACAGCGGTGCCCATCGCTTTACTCGAGCAGCCCTGGTTAGCTAATAAACAGATAATTATGCTAGAACCCCGGCGTCTTGCTGCGCGCAATGCTGCATCTCGTATGGCATTTTTGTTAAATGAAAAAGTAGGTAAAACGGTTGGTTATCAAATAAGGCAGGATAACTGTTATAGTGATGAAACAAAAATACTGGTGGTTACTGAAGGTATTTTAACGCGTAAGTTACAGGCTGATCCAGAGCAGGCAAAAACCGCATTGGTAATTTTTGATGAATTTCATGAGCGTAGTTTACATGCTGATTTATCACTTGCTTTATGTTTACAGAGCCAACAGATTCTGCATGAAAACTTAAAAATTCTAGTGATGTCAGCAACACTTAATACCCGTGCTATTTCTGAATTACTCGATAATGCCCCCATTATACAAAGTGAAGGTCGTAGTTATCCGGTTGAAATTAAATATTTAGAAAAGCCTGTAAAACAAACAAGCAATATTTATACAAATCAGCAGCAATTACTTTCACATTTAACACATACGGTCAAAAAAGTAATACATGAGCATGAAGGTAGTTGCCTGGTATTTATTCCAGGTGTAAAAGAAATCAACCTGCTTTCCAGTCAGATTAAACAATACCTAATCTCAGAGTCCATTGAAAATATTATTATCGCACCACTGCATGGTAGTTTAAGTAAACAGCAACAGGACCAGGCAATTTCTGCACCTTCAGTTGGGTTTAGAAAAATGGTATTCGCAACCAATATTGCGGAAACCAGTTTAACTATTGAAGGCATTGACTGTGTGATAGATTCAGGTTTGGAACGTATTCTTGAATACAATCCAGCATCTGCTATGAACGGATTGAAAACTCATTTTATTTCAGAAGATTCTGCAATTCAGCGAAGTGGTAGAGCCGGTCGATTATCCGCTGGTGTCTGCTTCCGTTTATGGACAGCGCAACAACAAAACCGATTACTCAAGCATTCTATAGCTGAAATTTTACACAGTGATTTATCTACCCTGGTATTAGAGTTAGCTAACTGGGGTGTTCAGCAGGTTGATGAATTACAGTGGATGGATACGCCCCCGACTAGAGCGATCGAACAGGCCAGAACATTATTACTACAACTTAATGCAATAGATAATAAGGGTGTAATCAACCGTCACGGTCAGGACATGTTAAAGCTTGGCACGCACCCGCGTTTAGCGCATATGATGTTATCTGCAGTTGATTTAGGGCAGGCTTATCATGCTTGTTTGATAGCCGGTATTCTTACAGAAAAAGACTTATTTCAGGCAAAAGCTGATAAAAGTATTGATATCCACGACAGACTTAACATTTTGAAAGAGTTTAAATTATCAAATAAACTTCATTATGATGTTGATAAACAACAGTGTAAACGCATTATACAAACCGCAGGTGATTTTTATAAGCGGCTTAAACATTGTTCAAAAGTTAATAGCAGGGGGGAAGTGGATAACAGTTTAAGTGGTGTTCTATTAGTTTATGCCTACCCTGATAGAATTGCCAAACAGCGATATCCTGATGCAGCACGTTATTTATTAAGCAATGGCAAGGGTGCAGTGATTCCGGAGTTTTTGCAACATCATCTTTTTGAGTTTCTTGTTATACCAAATCTTGATGCACTGTCTGGCAGGGCAAAGCAGGGTGAGGCTAATATTTATTTAGCGGCAGAAATTACTGAGCAACAATTAGAAGATTATTTTATCGAACTGATTGAGCACATAGAAATAACTGAGTGGAATGAAAGCCAGCAACGTGTAGAGGTTAAACAGACAGCACGAATTGGAAAAATTATTCTAAAGGAAAAGTTAATATCACCTGAAAATAAACAGGCTATACATGCGTGCCTGTTACTAGCAATAAAAAATACTGGATTAGCCTGTTTAAACTGGTCACCCCAGGCAAATAATCTCAAACAACGTGTGTTATTTATAAACCAGCATGTCAATAGTAACGAAGCCTTAAATAAACAGTTAAAAGATAAGGCACTTCCAGATTTTTCAGATGAGGCGCTTCTTAATAGCCTAAATACCTGGCTGCTCCCGCACCTTACAAATGAAAATAGCATTAAGCAATGCCAGAAATTGAATTTCTATACTCTGCTTGAAAATCAGCTAAGTTGGGATCAACAACAACTTATCAACTCCCTCGCACCTGAAAAAATCACTGTACCTAGTGGCTCAAGCGTTAGAATTGACTATACTAATACTAATCAGCCGGTTCTTGCGGTCAGGCTTCAGGAAGTTTTTGGCTTATATGACACGCCAACATTATTGAACGGGCAGCTGAGCTTAATGATGCATTTATTATCGCCGGCACGCCGCCCTATGCAGGTAACAAAAGACTTAAACAGTTTTTGGCAGACCACGTATCATGATGTTAAAAAAGAGCTGCGTGGTAAGTATAAAAGGCATTACTGGCCCGATGACCCTTTTACAGCTGTAGCAACTAGTAAAACGAAAAAGAATATGAAAAAATAGGGCCTGTATTTTTTATGTTCAAGTTTTAATTTGTTTACAAAGCCAGTATAAAAGTCATTAATTACTGCTATATATAGATTCAATAGATTTTATTTCAACAATTAGCAAGGATGGTACATGTACACAGCAAAAAGCCTGGTGAAAGAGTCAATAGAATTAATATCTTTACCGGATGTTTATATTCGACTCAGAAATGTCATTACTTCACCCCATGCTTCGATGTCTGATGTTGCTCAAATCATTGTTCATGATCCAGCTATAACCGCTCGTTTACTTAAGTTGGTTAATAGTCCTTTTTTTGGTTTAGTATCTAAAGTCGATACTATGAGCCGTGCTATTAATTTATTAGGTACCCAGCAGGTTCATGATCTGGTGCTAGCAACTGTTGTAATTGATAGCTTTTCAGGTTTTACGAATGATACTTTTAATATATATGACTTCTGGTTCAAAGGGGTATATTGTGCCGTAACCGCGCGTTTGCTTGCTTATCATTGCGAAGATTTAGAGACAGAAAGACCATTTATTGCAGGTTTGTTACATAATATTGGGCATTTAGTAACGCATCAAAAAATGCCTGAAGAATCCAGTTCGGCGGAAGTGTTAGCTGCGCAAAAAAATATTGATCTCTATATTGCTGAGCGTGAAGTATTAGGTTTTGATTATGCACAGGTTGGCGCTGAATTAATGCGTGAATGGAAATTACCAAATAGTTTGCCGGAAATAACAGAATTTCACCCGGAACCTGAAAAGGCGAAGGAGTTTAAGCTTGAAGCGTCAATTATTCATATTGCATCAGCGATTACTCAAAATGCGATCGATCGAATTCCCAGCACACCAGAAAATTTAGCAATCAATCCAGAATGCTGGAAAATAACCGGTTTACTAGCTGAGGATGTACCGGTCTATAATAAGGAAGTTGATGAGCAGGTTTCAATGGTGATGAGTTCATTATTTACGCATAGGAAAAGTGCATAACATTACTAAATAAAAACAGGTGCACCCAGGCACCTGTATTTATTTGCATATTTTAAAATTACTTTAATGAAGATTATATACTTTCAGGTCCTTAGCTTTAGATATATCACCTTCAAAACCCGTAGCTTCAACACTCTCTTCAACAATGTCCAGGCTATTTTCGGTTATGGGTGTTATATGAGATAAAACCAGGTGTTTTACATTGGCGTCACGTGCAACCTCTCCCATGCGAGTTGGGGTCGTGTGCAACATTGAAAACGGTGCGCCTGTTCCATCCAGTATGGCTGTGTCATAAATGAGTAAATCCGCATCACGTGAAATTTCAATCATATTTCCATTTGCAGACTTAGATGTAGTATCACCAGAATATGCAATGCTTTTTCCATTATATTCTATGCGAAACGCCAGTGATGGAGCTGGACCATGGGGTACCCCAATCGCTTTAATAACCACACCATTCTTATTGTAAATAGTTCTAACACCCAGGTTGTTATCATGTGCGACACTGGTAACATCAAAATTAAGTGGAATACCGCCAATGACCTGTGCAAAATCATGTAGATACGCTTCCACACCGTCTACTTCATCAAAATGAGCGTTAATGAAATCGGTGGTTGTTTTAAAGCGCAGGGCAGGTGGTGGGGCAAAATCGGGAGCTTTGTCTGGCCCAAAGAAATGCATTACCTGGTCAGGGTCGCGGGGAAAGCCAGCTAGTCGGTTATGAAAGAACATGGCCTTCACTATTGGGTCTACATCACCCGCATGGTCGACATGTAAATGACTAAATAACACTGTATCAAGTGGGCTTATATTCATTCCACTATCCGCAATGCGCTGATACACGCCACCACCGGCATCCATTAATATCATCGGAACGCGATCTACAAAAATCATATAACCAGCGCTTGCACGACCCACTGGTGTTGCTGCAGGCGCACCTGAACCTAGAACCATGACGGACAGTCCGTCTTTAACCTTTTCAACAGCCAGCTTTTTTTTATGTTTATCGTCTTCATCAGCATGGGCTAATGAAAAGATAGCTAAAAGTAAACTTATTACTATTAATTTTGTATTCATTTTTAAAATCATTTCTATTTTCTCCATAAGCATTGAACCTGGAAAGATCAGTTGAAAGTGCGACAAGAGGTTGCGCTATAAATGTACGGCCAACTGATTTTTTCAGGTTGAAACAACCGGTAAATGTGTACTCTATTAATAAGGAGTCTTTAAAGCTACTTTATATTCTTGCTATTTATATTATTTGCTAGATATATCGCATTTTTTTAAACTGATGTGAGCTGTATAGAAATGAGTATATAAACTATGAGGTTTATAAAAGAATAGAATTAATAAAAATATCCAAAAGTGCCTATCTGTTATAGGTTCTATAGGCGTTCATCAATACTGAATTTCACGATTTCTCTAACACTGTTAAAATCTTTATCTGAGGCTTTTAAGAAATTAGTCACGCGAGTAGATTTTAGCAAGGCATCATTATTACCTTTCAGTGAGGTCATGAAAGATTGAATTTTATTTGCTTTGGCAGTGGGCATGTTGGCATTAACAGCCCACGGAAGTTGAATGAATGGCTTGCTTTCAGCTAGTACTTTCATTTGTGAGACATCTATTTTTTTTTGTACGCCCTTTACTTTCAGAATGACATTTCCTACTCCTGCAGCATTAGCCGCATTGTTAAATACGCCAATAGCTGCACCAGGCGGGTTTTTTGAGAAACTTACCGTATAATCCCTACCTGCAAGTAATCCTGCTTTTTTAAGAATGGAGATTGGTGCAATGTAACTTCCCATCGCCTTTTCGCTGCCACCAAACAGAATAGTTTTACCCTTTAAATCAGCTACTTTCTTTATGCCACTATCTTTTCTTACTATTAATGAGCCCGATATTTTATTATTTCCAAATTCTTCATTTACGGCTATAACCTTATATCCGAAATTTTTATGACTTAATAGATAATGGTACTGGTTATAATGAACCAGATCGTATTCATTGTCTTCAATCCCTCTCCAGAAATATTTAAAGTTTTTAGCAATTATTAGTTGAACCGGTTCACCAAGTGCTTTAGATAATTCATCTGCAAGAGGTTTAAATATTTTATTTGTAGCCGCTGTAGACCTGCGTGGAAAAACCCCCATTTTTATGTCGGCTAAAACCGGGAAGCTACTGATAAAGGCTGAGAACCAGATTATAAGTGCCTGAATGTGTAATAGTTTCATCAGTAGGTCTCCCAATAGGGCTTAATTAAGACTAAGTTATTATGATCATAGTAGATTTCTACAAAAATATATTAATCCTCATTAAATATCTTAGCCAGAGCTACTAAAATTATGAGAGTTTTCTTTACAGGCATTCCGTTAGTTAATGTGCTAAAGAAGCGGTATTAACAGTCGAAACTTAAATTCTTTTTAAATGATTTACATGTCAGTTTTTTGTGTGAATCGTTCAAATAAAAAGTCATTAAAAGCACGTACTTTTAGTGGTAGGTATTCTCTACTTGGATAAACTAACCAAACCGAACCTTCATAATCGGTAGCAGTGACGTCATATTTATTAAATAGTTTTATCAAGTGACCGCTAACAATATCTTGTTTGATCAACCAGTCTGGCAACAAGGATATCCCCATACCGGCAAGTGTGCATTGCCTGATTGCATTTGAATTTGTAATTAAATATTTACCCTGTATAGGGACTTCTATAGTTGACTGGTCTGCATTTTTAAACGTCCAGTTTAAATTATGTCCGGCTCTTGGAAATAACAGGCAATTGTGCTCCTTTAACTGATCTGGGATTTCGGGTTTATCATATTTATCTATGTATGCCTGACTTGCGGTTATATAGAAAGCCATATCTGCCAGTTTTCTAGCTATGTAACTTGAGTTCTGCAGGCTTCCAATTCTTATTGCAATATCAACTCGTTCTTCCACCAAATCAATATAAGCATCGTTAAGGTCCAGTTCAATATGAAGGTCAGGGTACTGGTTTGCCAGTTCAGGTAGCAGGGGCACGATGTGCATTTCACCGAAAACAGTCGGTGCAGTTACCCGTAGTTTTCCTTTGGGTGTATTGCTAAGGTCTGCAGCTATCTGCTGGGCGGCTGCCAGCTCATCAAGTACTAAGCTAATACGCTCAAAATACAACATACCCGCTTCTGTTGGCATTACCTTACGCGTAGTGCGCTGGAACAGACGTATTCCTATATCTGATTCTAATGTGGTTATTGTTCGAGAAACAGATGATGGTGCAATACCCCGTGCTTTAGCTATTTCAGTGAAGCTACGCTTGTGCATCACTTCAATAAATAACTTTAATGATTCTATATTCATTAGTGCAAATTACGCAATTATCTTGTGTATGTAAAGCTGTTTATTGTTTTATATGGGTTAATTAGACTGTTATCACCGAAACAAACTCCGGAGAAAACAATGTCTGAAATAGTAGAATTACCTTCATATAAGAAAGATGTGAAAAACCTGATTAGTGAGTTGCAAGGAGTTTTTCCAGCAGAAAAACTTGCCGTGTTTAATAATGATGCAGCCCAGTTAGGGAAAGACCATAGCTCACCACTGAAAATAGCCAGAGGAGATAAAGCACCGAATTTTAAGCTGCCGAATGCTTTTAACAAAATTGTCGATCTATCAGCGCTACTACTTAAAGGGCCAGTTGTGCTGACATTTTACAGGGGCGTCTGGTGCCCGTATTGCAACCTGCAATTAAAAATGTTTCAACAGATTTTACCTGAAATTAAAAAAAGGGGAGCCAGTTTAGTTGCAATATCCCCGATGAACCCGGATAACTCAATAGCCACTATTGAAGCCAGTGAACTAGAGTTTGAAGTTTTAAGTGATGATAAAAACAGGGTTGCTAGGCAGTTTACCAGCGTGTTTAAAAATGCTGATGAGCCAATTCAGGCAATGAGTGACCTGGGATTTGATTTCTATAGTTTCTATGATGATAACTCTGCAGAGTTACCCGTCTCTGCAACATTTGTGATTGACCAGGATGCCCATGTTTTATTCGCGAAATCGGAAGGTGGTGATTATCGACAAAGGGTAGAGCCTAAGGAAATAGTTGATATTTTAAATACATTAGGTTGAAAAAAATATTTCATTAATATTGATAATTAAATATGGAGTTAGTCATGAAAAATATAAGTATTCTTGGTACAGGTGCAATGGGTTCCCGATTAGCTAATAAACTTATCGAGGCGGGATACAGCGTAACCGTTTTTAATAGAACAAAATCTAAGGCATTAGTGCTAATTGATTCTGGTGCTGTCTTTAAGCCTGCGCCAGTTGAAGCGGTAGAAAATGCAGAAATAGTAATTAGTATGTTAACGGATGATGACGCAGCAAGAAAAGTTTGGTTAGACGAAAAAACCGGTGCGATTAATGGTTTAAAAGCAGATGCAATTGCTATCGAGTCTAGTACATTATCAATAAACTGTATTAATGAATTAGCAAATGCTTTAAAAGCTAAGGGTAATGAATTTCTTGATGCCCCGGTAGTTGGGTCCCGACCCCAGGTTGAAGCCGGAGCATTAGTTTTTTTACTTGGTGGGAGTTCAGCAGCGGTAGAGTTTGTTAAACCTGTTTTATCTAGTGTTTCATCTTCGTTTTTTCACCTGGGTGAAATAGGCTCGGCTACAAAAATGAAACTGGCGGTAAATGCATTTTTTGGTGTACAGGTGTCAGCATACAGTGAAATTTTAGGCCTTATGAAAAATTCAGGTGTTAATAAAACACAGGTGATAGAGTTGTTTAATCACTTACCTGTAACCAGTCCTGTATTACAGGTGATCGGAAAATTAATAAATGAAGATAATTTTGAACCACTATTTCCAATTGATCTGGTTGAAAAAGATTTTCGATATATTTTAGAAATGAATGGCAAGGGAGACACCGAATTACCCATTGTGGGTGCTGCGCATAATGCTTATCAGCAGGCAATAAGCAATAATTTAGGTGGGTTAAATATAGCGGGTGTATCTAAACTATATGTTTAAAAATCGGTCGGGTTAAGGGGGCAATTCCTTAACCCGACTTAACATAATTATATACACATTTCAGTGCTATTCCGTTAATGGAAATGATTTTATGCTTAAAGCGAATTGTCGCCAAAAACGCTTTGTTACTACAACTCTCATTATAATCCAATTCATATCTTGAACAGGGTGAAATAATTATTTTAAGCATAAACTAATTCCTTTTAACGGGACAGCAGTGAAAATATGTATCAGATTAAGAACGGGCTTTACGTCTTGCTACACCTATCAAACCAAGTAATCCTGAACCGAATAACCAGGCAGCAGCTGGCAGAGGTACCGGATTAGTTCTGGAATTAACCCATGCACCTGGCCCCCAGTTAATGACAAAGTTTTGGAAACCGGTTTCTCCAATGGTTGAAGGATCGTTTATACCACCACTCAGTACTGTTTGTGCTAGCCAGCCATCTGGGTCTCCAGGTAATCCGGGGTCTGCTGATGTTTCATCAAAATAGCCAATCCAGCGTGAGCCAGTTCCTAAATTTATGTCAAATGTTTGAAACTGGTGAGCTCCCATAATTTCAGTCAGGGGCACACCTCCATCAGCAGACTGGTTCATCAGTGCGTCAATTTCTGCTGCGGTAGCATATTTCCAATCCGCATTAGCCGCTATAAAGGTATCAATCTGCGCTTTTGTCTGGCCAACGAAGTTGGCAGTATCCCACCAATATAAACCGGAATTAGTATCGAAAAAATACTCACCATTGTTACCCAGGTTAACAAGTGTGGCATTGGCGGATAATGTAGTGAAAAGTAGTACAGGTGTAATGATGGTCTGTTTAATGGGCATGTTTCCTTTCCTCATTTTTTAATTGTTAAATTGACTGTCATTCGACAGGTTCTAATTAACATGCAAGATTCATACGGATACGGACTTGTCTTACTAATTCAGTAACTTAGGTGATCCAGGAAAAATCAAGCCCTGAAAGGGTAAAGAAAAGTGTAAAGTCGACCAGACAATATTCGGTATTTCTTACTCTTTATACCAGGAATCATACTGGAATAAGCCATCAATTTTGTCGTCTATACTCTAGATGTTGGGGCTAAGTCCCTATTTATTAAAATCTTTTCTGGACTGAAAGCTACTTCCAGGTATTTGATAATACTTCAACAATGTCGAGGTTTTATTGTATGAATGACGACCTAGTAAATCGGTAAAATTAATACCTAATCCGATAAAAATATTTCGTTCTTTAGATACATCTGGATCCGAAAAACCACGTGTATAATAACCAGCATGAAATTCAATATGTTTGAGAAAGTTATCCTGTGCAAAATTAAAAGCATTTAGTTTTAATGCCAGTAAAAATTTTGAATTTTCATAATCAGTGACGAAATCTGAACCATTGGAATTTGGTTTGTATTCCCAACGCAGATCAACAATATTTGAAAGTTTTGGAGATTTATACGTGGCATAGCCAAAAATTACGCCAATGGTATTGGCAATAATGTCCTCTTTGGAAAAGCCATGGTCACTAAAAGAATCACCAATTTCTATGTAAGTTACAATTGCTAAGGATGAGAGCGCACCATACAGGGCGGCATCATTTTTATTTATACACCATGATTTATATAAATAGGATAAGCCACGCGTAGTCACATAACTTGAGTATAAATGCCCAAGTTTATCAGCACCTCCAGACTTCGTATCGTTCTTAAACCAGCCTTCTGATGTGGTTTTAGCAGATGTAGAAAAATAATCCCAATTGGCCACACCCCAGGCAGTAACTATTCCAATACCCGTCAAATTGACAGCCCACAGTTTTTTATTTTGCTCAGTCAGTGATAATTCACTAGTACAGGCATCATCAAAATTATTTGCATAACTAGTGCAGCTTATAACATGCACTAGAAAGAGGGTAACCAGGATTCTAAAGATGATTATTTTCATAATCAAAGGTTGAAAAGTTATTAATAGAGTTAGTCTAGCGCAGCAGCATGGGTAAAAAACTTGTTACATATCAAGTAATAGAAGTCATGTAGAGTCGATAGTCGGTGTAAACCCTGGTGGTTAAAAATTACGGCTACCATTGATAAAATTCATAAGCCTTGTGTTATATATGGTGTCAAAATTGGGTATGATGTGGGTATGATAATTAACGCTTAAGGGCTATTTCTGGTTATTTAGGACAAATATGCTAAAAGTATCTGTATTTTATAGAATAGATTCACCACATGTGAATGGCGCAGGAAAGTGGCCCAGGAAAATGGTTCAGGGAAGCAGCTCAGGGAAACAGCTCAGGGATGCAGCTCAGGGAAACAATATTAAATAATGGAATCTAAATTACTGGATTCAGTGAATACCATTCAAACTCCGGAAGGTGTGGATATTCACCTCAGGGTTGCGGGTATATGGCCACGAAGTGTTGCCTGGGTAATCGACTTATTAATTCGTGGGGTTATCTATATTCTGTTAGGGTTTCTTGCAGGTGTGTTGGGTGATTTTGGCTCGGGTTTGATGTTAATTGGTTTCTTCTTTATGGAGTGGTTTTACCCGGTTTTATTTGAAGTGCTTAATAAAGGCATGACGCCGGGTAAGAAATTTCTAGGTATTCAGGTGCTTAATAGTGATGGAACGCCTGTTGGTTGGTCACCTTCTATGTTGCGAAATATTCTTAGAACTGTGGATTTTCTACCCTTATTTTATGGTCTAGGTTTTATCTCAATGTTAATGAATGATCGGTTTCAACGCATTGGAGATTTAGCCGCAGATACGATTGTAGTTTACTATAATAAGACAGCCGAAATTCAGGGTATTCCAGAATATGCTGAAATAAAACCCGCTTATGATTTAAGTCTGGAAGAGCAACAGTCAATTCTTCGTTATGCTGAAAGGTCTAACCAGCTGTCAGGTGCGCGACTCCATGAACTGGCAGAAATATTAAACTCACTGGATGTGCCAGCACACAGCATGAGCAAAGAAAAACTGCTGGGAATTGCAAATGGTTTAACAGGTCGAAAATGAAGCAGAGTGAATTTGAAAAAAAATATTCGGCTTTCTGGCTTGAATTAGAAAAAAAATTAATTGTGGAAATACCGCAGACTACTGGAAATAGTCTGATAAAACGAATTACTGCAGATCCAGAATTAGGTGAAGAATTTCCTGAGAACTATCGCTTGCTCTGTCACCACCTGTCATTAGCCCGCTCTCGACATTACAGTCCGTTACTGGTTGAGCGTTTAGAAAAACTGGTCATTAATGCACACCAGATATATTACAAACGCAAAACACATTTACTGGCTTCGGTACTCATTTATTTCACCTCAGGTTTTGCACAATCGGTCAGAAAAGAATGGCGCTGGGTTCTTTTGTCTTCAATTTTATTTTTTGGTAGCTTCTTTGGCATGTTGATTACATTACAGTATTATCCTGACATGGTATACACGGTAATTTCCGGTGAGCAATTAGCAAATATGGAATCAATGTATGACCCATCACAGGATAAAATTGGTCGAGAAAGAAATTCAGGTACTGATTTTCAGATGTTTGGTTATTATATATTTAACAATACGGGAATAGGCCTGAAAACTTTTGCAAGTGGATTAATCTTTGGTATTGGTTCCATTATTACTTTGCTCTTCAATGGCTTAACTATTGGTGGCGTTGCCGGTTATTTAACCCATATCGGGTATACATCTACCTTCTGGCCATTTGTATCCGGGCATAGTGCAATGGAATTATTTGCCATCGTTTTATCCGGTGCGGCGGGTTTTAAAATGGGCTTTTCAATTATTAATCCGGGGCGAAAAAGTCGCCTGCGATCACTAAGGGATAGTGCACGTGAAGCAGTGTATGTGATGTATGGTGTGGCGATCATGTTTGTTATTGCCGCATTTATTGAAGCTTACTGGTCTTCCATGTCGGATATTCCATCAATCATTAAATATGTTGTGGGCTCAGTAAACGGTCTGTTATTATTTTCTTACTTTATATTTGCAGGTCGTCAAGGTGCAATTAGATAAAATTATAATAGCACTTAGACAGCGTACACCCTGGGAAGCGATGGACCTGGGGGTAATGGTGATGCGAAAGTTATGGCCGGTTATTTTATTTCCCTGGTTTATCCTGATGTCAGGCGTCTTGGCTTTTGTCCTTTTCGCGGAATTCCAGGGTTACTGGTATTTTGCCAGTTTCTTTTTGTGGGTAATTAAACCGGTCTACGAAAGTATGATTTTATATATTTTAAGTCGGGGGATATTTGGTGAATACTTAAATACGGCTAATGTTTTTTCTTCGACTGGAAAATGGCTTAAAACCGGCATTTTAACAACTATTTTATTTTGGCGTTTATCCCCATCCCGTTCATTTAATATGCCGGTTAATTTGCTTGAAGGTTTAAGTGGTGCTAAGCGTAAACAAAGGCTAGAGTCCTTGCATCGGGTAGCGGGCTCGCATTCTGCGGGTTTAACAATTATTGGAATTCATTTTGAGTATGTTGTAGCAACGGCACTTTATATTTTATTGTTTTTTATAGCACCCGATTCCACGACTGAATTTTTTAATTCAATGATAGATGACCCAAATGACCAGACAAAATGGTTTGCTATTGGCTCAGTTGTCTATGCCGTAACACTTTTTGTGCTTGAGCCTTTTTATGTGGCATCGGGTTTTATGCTTTATCTCAATCGTAGAACACAATTAGAAGCCTGGGACGTAGAGCTTGATTTTAAAAAATTAGCACAAAGAATTGATGAACATCACACATATTCAAACCAGGATAAAATGAGCCGAAAAAAATCAGCTAGGGAAATTGAACATGGTTAAGAAAAATATATTAATTTATTTTTCCATTTTTTTTAACATATTGTTTAATCAGGTAGCTGCTAATGATGCGGAATGGACTCAGTCTGTAGATAAACGTCCTGAAATTGCTTATCAACGAAAAGATATACAGGAATCTAAAGCAATTATTGCAGATGTTATTTCAAATTCACCCTTTGTAAATATTCAGCAAGAAAAAGTCTGGTCATTTAAGGACAGGGAGGATGAAAATATAGAAGATGATGAGCTGGTTATAAATCCAGAGATTGAATGGTTAAGTGGAGTTATACATTTCATTACTATGCTTATAGAGGCTGCACTCTGGCTGGTGCCTGTGTTAGTGGTTTTTTATCTATATCGTCATCGAGAGTACTGGCTTAATTTAATTCATGGAAACAGGGTGAAACAGTTAGAACCTGACTTGCCAGAAACTTTATTTGGCCTGGATATAAGACAGGAAAGTTTACCTGATGATATCGAAGTTGCAGCACAGCAATTGTGGAAACAGAAACATTATCGAGAGGCAGTTAGTTTGTTATACCGGGGTTCACTGGTCGCCTTATTTAAAAAGTACCGCTTTGAATTACCCCCAGGTGCTACAGAACAGGATTGTATTCGTCAAATTGAATTAAATTTCCAGCAAAAGTATATGCAAAATGCTGTAAATGCGAGTGAAATAAAGGATACCTCATATATTGAACAGCGTATAAAGTGTTTTAAAAATTTAACAGATAGCTGGGTCAGTATTGCCTATGCTCATAGTTTACCGGATGATCTTGCTTTTAATAAAATATGTAAAGACTGGAATCAGTATTTTGCTAGTGATAAGGCCTCCGGTTAATGCAGCTTACTGGCAATAAAAGTCATTCTAATTATATAACCTTTGGTGTTTTAGTATTGCTAATCACAGGGCTTGCGGCATGGCTTTATTCAGTGCTTGAATATCGTATGGTGAAAGAGGACAAGGGTTATCAGGGAGAAGCGGTTACTAACCCATATCTCGCTGCTGAGTTTTTTTTACGTCGGATGGGGCAGAAAGCAGAAGAAATTAAATTATTCACTGATAATAAAACACAGTTAAGTGCCTATGATACTTTATTGATACCCAGTGTACGACTTGCATTTGATAGTCGACGATCTGATGAATTGCTCCAATGGGTAGATCAAGGTGGGCATTTAATTATTACCGCACAGGTAGATGCTGAAAGTAAAATAAGCAGCCGTGATCATATATTAGAAAAACTGGGATTATTTATAGAAAGACAAGCGCTTAATGAAGATTCATTACAATTGGAAGCACCGGTAAATATAGCCATCGTAGATGAAGATGATTTCTGGCAGGCAGACTTTGATGATTATCTGGTGATTTCTACTACTTCTGAATTTAACTCAGAAATCATCTGGTCAATAGATGATGAAGACAGAACCCATGCATTACAAATAAAACGGGGTAATGGCAGACTTACTTTACTAAGTGATATGAGGTTATTTAGAAACAGTTATATTGATGCTTATGATCATGCAGCATTTCTGTTCTCTTTAGCGAATGATCAGTTGCTATCTGGTGATGCGGGTGTTTTTTATTATTCTCTCTTTGATGATCAAATGTCTCTTTGGCAATGGTTATGGGAAAATGCCAGCACATTCATGTTGTCACTTTTGTTACTGGTGATAATTATTTTATGGATGTTAATACCCCGATTTGGTCCTTTAATTAATGTGCACCAACCAGTAAGAAGACAGTTTTTAGATCACCTTGCAGCTTCGGGTAATTATCACTGGCGACAGGGGCATTATTATAGATTATTAACAGAAGTTCGAAAACAGCTAAGTCATCGGGTAAAACTAAAATATCCCGAATGGTCAAATTTAAGCAAACAGGATCAGGTATCGCATTTTGCAGAAATAAGCCAACTAGAATCTTTGGCAATTGAAAAAGCCCTGTTCGATACCAGAATCGAACAGGTTAATGATTTTATAAATAAAATTAAAATACTTGAAAAACTGAGGAAAAGTTTATGAGCCACGAAGATCAGGGCCAACAAAGTAGTATGAGTTCATCTGACTTGCAGCTTATTCAACAACTAAAGCAACACATTAACAGTGTGTTTATAGGTCAGAATGATGTTGTAGATCAGGTGATGATGGCTCTGCTTGCAGCGGGTCATGTGTTAATTGAAGGTGTACCAGGTTTGGGTAAAACATTACTGGTGCGTTTACTAGCTAAGTCAATTCATGGAGAATATGCACGTATACAATTTACTCCCGATTTAATGCCCAGTGACATTACTGGTCATATAATGTTTGATAATGAAGCGAATAAATTTCGAATTCGCCGTGGTCCAGTTTTTACAAACTTGTTATTAGCGGATGAAATAAATAGAGCGCCGGCTAAAACCCAGTCTGCATTATTAGAAGTTATGCAAGAACATCAGGTAACGCTTGAAGGTAAAGCTATGCCTGTACCTGAACCTTATCTGGTTATGGCAACACAAAACCCGATTGAACAGGAAGGTACCTATCCATTACCCGAAGCTCAACTTGACCGGTTTATTATAAAAATAAAAATTGATTACTCGAAACTTGATGAAGAACACAGGATGGTAAAAGCGGTTACAACCAATCAGGTAGGTGATCAGTTTTCAATTAATGATGTATCCCAGAAGTTTGAACCTGATGATATTGTCCGCTTGCAAAAACAGGTGGCAGATGTTTCTGTTGATGAAGCGGTTTCAAATTATGCAGTGTCAATTGTCAGAAAAACCCGTGATTGGCCAGGTATATCAAATGGTTCCGGCCCAAGGGGTGGAATTGCAATTGTGCGTTGTGCCCGTGCCTATGCATTTATGCAGGGACGTGATTTTGTAACACCGGATGATGTTAAACAGGTTGCTTTACCCGTACTACGGCATCGTGTAATTTTATCTCCAGAAATGGAATTAGAAGGGCTGGATTCTGACAGAATAATTAGCGCATTGTTAGAAAAAGTGTCGGCACCGAGAACATGAGTTTTGTAATGCTGTTCTTATATACCTCTCTTTGTTAAATATGAAAATTCACAACTGTCCCTTTAGCTTAAAAATTATCGTCATTCCCGAATGCTTGTGTCGGGAATCCAGTGTCTTTGCAGTATCTCAGGTCGCTGGATCCCCGGCACAAGCATTCGGGGATGACGGTTTAAATTATTATCCATTATTACTTAGCCCTCTAGTTTTCATGTCGTTGATAAATAAAAATACAAGAAGTGGATATACAAAGGTATTAGGCCATATTTTATTTTCTTACCTGGACAGCAGTGATTAAAACTATTAAATTCAAACCTGATACTCGCCTGATGCAACTAAGTATTGCACTGGCCCTGTTTGGTCTTATCTCCAGTATATGGTCTGAATTAGAACAATTCTGGATGATTACAGTTACCACATTATTTCTACTATCCTGTTTTGATTTATGGCGGGTGTTTAAAATACCCGCACCGGTTATAGAGCGAACCCTTCACAGTTCATTACCTGTTGGGGTAATGCAGGAAGTTAAATTATCTGTAAAAAATATTAGTCAGGTTAATATAGTTGTTGATGTGTATGATCACTTCCCAGAGCAAACAGAAGTTGTTGGCATGCCCAGGCGCTTGCTTTTAGATAAAAATGAAAATGCAGAATTAACTTATCATTTAAAACCCCTGCAACGGGGTGTGTTAAAACTGGAACTGACAGAGTGCCAGCTATTATCACCGTTTTCTCTTTGGCGCTATAAACACTTGCTACCTGTAATAGATGAAGCGCGTGTTTATCCGAATTATGCGCCGGTAATTGAATATGCATTGTTAGCGACTGAAAACCATTTAAGCATGATGGGAATTTTAAAGCATCGTCGTCGTGGTCAGGGGATGGATTTTCATCAGCTACGTGAATTCAGGGAAGGCGACAGTATTAAGCAAATTGACTGGAAAGCCTCATCACGCATGAGAAAAATGATTGCCCGGGAATATCAGGATGAACGGGATCAACAAATAATCGTGATGATGGATTGTGGTCACCGAATGTTGGCCCAGGATGATGACCTGTCACATTTTGATCATAGTTTAAATGCCTTATTATTGTTATCATATGTGTCATTAAGGCAGGGTGATTCAATAGGCATTTCTACTTTTAGTCATCAGCATCCGCGCTGGATTAAACCGGTTAAGGGTGTCGCCAATATACATACATTGCTAAATGGTATTTATGATTTACAACCGGGTTCATCTGCACCGGATTATTCATCTGGTGCCCGTGATCTTATTATCCGCCAGCGTAAACGATCTTTAGTGCTCATTCTTACTAATTTGCGTGATGATGACTGTGATGACTTAACAGCTGCTGTGCATTTACTAAAAAAATACCATAAAGTGGTGGTGGCCAGTTTACAGGAACGGGCCTTAATTGATCGCCTTGAGAGACCAGTAGTTAATTTACAGGATGCCCTCACGGTAGCGTCAACCCATGGGTATCAGTCAAAGCGTGATTTGCTGGTACAGCAGTTACGTAACAGTGGGATTAATACACTGGATGTATTACCAGAAGAGCTGGCCCTGTCGTTGACGAATACCTATCTGGATTTGAAAACTTCGGGTCAGATATGAATAGTATAAGTGATGCAAACGTTTACAAGCAAAAGCAGTTGTCCGCAAATGCACGCGAATAAACGCAAATATTTTGTTTGTGTGCCTTCGGCACACTACACATTATGTTTACTTTTGTTTTTTTGCATTCATTCGCGTGCATTTGCGGACAACGGCTTTTTATTTTAAAATTTTAAAACCGACTTTACCTGGATAAGCCCAGACAAAAGCTATCTCAGCTTTCACTATTGATGTAATATTCATCCATGAGTAAACAGATTCAAACTGACCGTATTAGCTGGTCGCAAATATTTAAAACAGCCAGGTTATATAAAAATAGCTTAATACAGGCAAACTTAATCGCTATAATTGCAGCAGTATTAAGTGCCCCAGTTCCTATGTTAATGCCATTACTGGTTGATGAAGTATTGTTAAATAAACCAGGTTTTCTAATTGAAGGTATGAACTCTGTTTTTCCTGAAAACTGGTGGGGGCCCGGGTTTTATATTGTAACCATTATGCTGCTTACTATGGCTTTACGTTTATTCTCAATGATGCTGGCGGTTTGGCAAACCTTTAAATTCACACAAATTGCTAAAGAAATAACCTATTTAATACGCATAAAACTGTTACAGAAACTTCAGTTAGTTTCAATGTCAGAGTATGAAACCCTGGGAAGTGGTACGGTGGCATCACACCTGGTGACCGATGTAGAAGCAATTGATACTTTTATAGGCAGCGCCTTGAGTAAGTTTGTTGTCGCTGTTTTATCCGTTGTTGGGGTTGCGGTTATTTTATTGTGGATACACTGGCAGCTGGCGTTATTTATATTGATCATGAACCCGGTGGTTATTTATTTTACAACTGTTTTAGGGCGTCGAGTAAAACATTTAAAAAGTCGTGAAAATACTGCGTTTGAATTATTTCAGGAATCATTAAGTGAAACCCTGGATGGAATACATCAAATTCGTGCAGCTAATCGAGAGCGTCATTATATACAACGGGTTATAGATAAGGCGCGGGGTATCAAAACCCATTCCTCATCTTTTAGCTGGAAAAGTGATGCGGCAAATAGAGTTTCATTTTTTGTTTTCTTAATGGGGTTTGAAGTCTTCCGTGCCGTTAGCATGTTGATGGTTATTTTTTCAGATTTATCTATTGGTCAAATGTTTGCTGTTTATGCCTACCTGTGGTTTATGATGGGGCCGGTGCAGGAAATTCTTAATATTCAATATAGTTATTACGCGGCTAATGCGGCTATTAGCCGATTAAATAATTTATTGAAACTTGATATTGAACCCCAGTATGCGCATATCCATAACCCGTTTAAAAATAATCAAACCGTTGGCTTGCGTGTTGAAAATCTTCATTTTAGTTATACCCAGGGCGAGCCTATTTTAAATGGTCTGTCTCTGAATATTAAAGCGGGTGAGAAGGTGGCATTAGTGGGGGCTAGTGGTGGTGGTAAATCTACCCTGGTGCAAATGTTACTAGGTATGTATACACCATCTAAGGGTGAGCTGTATTTCGGTGGTGTAGATGTAACAGAAATTGGCTTAGACGTGGTGCGCGATAATGTTGCCACCGTATTGCAGCATCCGGCTTTATTTAATGATACGGTTCGTAATAATATAAGCCTGGGCAAAGAATACAAAGATGAAGCGTTATGGAATGCACTTGAAGTAGCCCAGTTAAAAACAACGGTAGATGAACTACCCGATAAGCTAAATACTATAGTGGGTAGAAATGGTGTCAGGTTATCCGGTGGTCAGCGCCAGCGTCTTGCGGTTGCACGATTAGTTCTATCCCAGCCCAAAGTGGTTATTTTTGATGAGGCCACGTCAGCACTGGATACTGAAACCGAATCTAAGTTGCATATGGCCATGCAAAAGTTTTTAAAAAATCGCACAACCCTTATTATTGCCCATCGTTTAAGTGCCGTTAAGCAGGCTGACAGGGTGTATGTTTTTGAAGACGGTCAGGTAATAGATGAAGGCGTACATGAAGAAATGGTGCAGCGTGATGGTGTATATAAACAACTTTATGGTGTACATACACAATAGTTATTAATTATGGTGGCGTACTGCCTGGCCCACCATGCATATTAGAGAGAGACTGATGATACCAGCACTTAGAATTGGCCACGGTTATGATGTTCATGCTTTTGAGCCTGGGGATCACGTCATTTTAGGTGGCGTTAAAATTCCTTATCACAGTCAGTTTAAAGCGCATTCGGATGGTGATGTATTAGTTCATGCGATATGTGATGCCTTACTTGGTGCGATGGCACTGGGTGATATAGGTCATCATTTTCCTGATACGGATAGTGCTTATAAAGGCGTTAATAGTCGGAATTTGCTAAAACAGGTTTACAAACTGGTGGCTGATCAGGGTTTTAAGCTGGCCAATTTAGATGTCACTATAATTGCTCAGGCACCTAAGATGTCAGCTCACATAGAACGTATGAGGGGCCATTTAGCAGATGACCTGTGTTCAGATTCAGCACAAATTAATGTAAAAGCAACCACTACTGAAAAGTTAGGTTTTATCGGTAGAGAAGAGGGTATTGCGGTGCATTCGGTCTGTCTGTTACAAAAAATGGATTAAATTGAATGTTCTATGATAACTCATTTCCTGTTGATTTTAATCTTTTAGTGATTGAGTGAAGCTAATATAAAATCCTGTTTAAGCCTGGTAAGTGTAAGATCTAACACCATTAACACTACAAATATTAAGGTGATTAGCTAAAAGAGATGTTCCCTGTCCAGGTAGTATTATTCATACTTTTTAGTCAAATTAGCAACATTTCTTTAAAACTTTTGGATTAATCGTGTTAATTATCAAAATATTCACATTTATTCGTAAAAATCAGCACCTTACTACAGACAATTAAAATTTATCTTATATACTGCTTGAGACGATTATTTTTTGAGAGCCTGAAGTTTATAACTCCAGTTTAAGAAAGCTCATCTAATTTTCGGGAGAAGGCCGATATGACTTTTTAAAACAGAATTAAATATGCTGATTTATATTCATGGGTTTAACAGTTCGCCGGAGTCTTATAAAGCAAGTTTGCTTAAATCCTACGCGGACAAAATAAATATGCCCGATGTGCTGGAGATTCCCGCACTGTCTTTTGATCCTGTTATTGCCATGGATCAGTTACTAAATTTAGTGCATAAATATCACGCTCACAAGAGTTTGCGCCCTTTATGTTTTATTGGTAGTTCCTTAGGTGGGTACTATGCGACCTGGCTGGCTGAGCAGTTTGAGAGCCGAGTCGTTCTGATAAATCCTTCGGTTAAACCTTATGAGTTGTTTGAGAGCTATTTAGGGTATAACCGAAATATTTATACTGGTGAAGAATATCTACTGACAATGGAACATGTAAATCAGTTAAGAAAATATAAAGTGAATGAAATAACCAAACCAGACCGTTACCTGCTGTTGTTACAAACTGGTGACGAAGTGCTTGATTATAATCAGGCGCTGGAAATGTACGCACCCGTACCCTCAATAGTTGAAGAAGGGGGAGGCCATGGATTTACTGATTTTAGCCGTCACCTGGAAACCGTATTAGCTTTTTGCGGTATTAACTGTATAAAAAATTACTCCTGATTCGCTATTGCGATTCTTAAACTACCCCTGTTTTTCATGCTCAAAAAGAGTCATTATAGAGTAGTGGGTTTAGTGTAGTATAATTAGCTGATACGTAGCTAGATTCTGCACTCTGGCTTAGTTGCAATTTACAATATTGTCATTAGATTTTAGATATAAGGAAACAAAATGTCGCTTGGCCCGGTCATGCTTGACCTCGTCGGAACATCTATAACACCGGTAGAACGTGAAATGTTACTCCATCCTCAAACCGGTGGTGTTATTCTGTTTACCCGTAACTATGAGTCGCCTGAGCAAATAAGTGCACTGATTCAGGAGATACACGGCTTACGTACCCCACATTTATTAGTTGCAGTCGATCATGAGGGTGGTCGAGTGCAGCGATTTCGTGAGGGATTTACGCATATTCCACCAGCCTCAAGCTATGGAAAAATCTACGCCCAGAATAAAAAACAGGCTAAACAATTTGCTTATGAATGTGGCTGGTTAATGGCTGCAGAGTGTCGCGCAGTTGGTATAGATATGAGCTTTGCACCGGTGCTGGATATTGGTATTGGTTTAAGTGGGGTTATAGGTGACCGTGCATATCATTCAAAACCCGAGATAATTTCTGAGTTGGCACATGAATATATGTCGGGTATGCTCAAGGCCGGTATGTCAGCCACAGGTAAACATTTTCCTGGTCATGGTTCGGTTAAGGAAGATTCCCATACAGCACATCCTGTTGATAAGCGTTCGCTTAATGATATTATGATGGAAGATGTGATTCCATTTGAAAGAATGATACATTTTGGTCTTGCAGCGATTATGCCTGCACATGTCGTATACCCAGCTGTCGATGATAAGCCTGCAGGTTATTCGCACATCTGGTTGCAACAAATCCTGCGTCAGCGATTAAATTTTCAGGGCGTTATTTTCAGTGATGACCTGAGTATGGAAGCTGCCGGCGTTGCCGGAAATTTTGCAGCACGAGCAGATAAGGCCTTAACTGCGGGCTGCGATATGGTGCTGGTCTGTAATCACTCTGAAGCAGCGCAACAGATATTAGTATCATTAGAAGGTTATTCTAATCCTGCATCTCAAATGCGTTTAATTAGAATGCATGGACGAGGGGACATAAATCGCCAGGAATTAATGGCAACGAAGAAATGGAAAACTATAGTTGAAAAAATTCAACAACTGGGTGATGGGCCGAATCTGGAGTTAGGTGTTTAACAGGCTTAAATAGTTTGCTGAAGTCGAATTATACTTTGTTCTTCCTGTGTTAGGCTTTTTAAATATTTAAGTATATATAAAATTTAAAGTATTGAAAAAATAGTTATGGAATTTTTACAGGCGTTATTAAGTCAGTTACATTTTGATAAAGAATCAATCTGGATCACACAGGTTTTCATAATTGTATTTGTAACACTCATTATCAGTTTTTTTCAAAAACGTATTTTTTTACGTTTACATAATAAACTCACTAATACAAAAAATCCCTGGGATGATTTACTCATCGGTGCAGCGGGTCGCCCCCTGAGTTATCTGATATGGTTGCTTGGTATTTTGTTTGCTGCTGAAATTGTAAAGCACAAGAGCCAGGCTGCAATTTTCGATATAATTGATCCGGTGCGTGACATTGGTGTGGTTTCTATACTCATATTATTTTTATTAAAATTAATCAAGGGCACGGAACAGATCCTTATTCAAGCCCAGGCTGAAGACGGTGAACGAGATTTTGATAAACACACAGTACATGCAATCGGTAAACTGGTTCGAATATCTGTTTTTATAACCGGTGGTTTAATCTTGCTACAAACACTGGGTTACAGTATCTCCGGCATACTTGCATTTGGTGGAGTAGGTGGCATAGCAATTGGTTTTGCCGCAAAAGACCTGCTGGCAAATTTTTTTGGTGGTCTGATGATATATTTAGATCGGCCATTTAAAGTAGGTGACTGGATCCGTTCTGATGATAAGTCTATAGAAGGTACAGTTGAAAGTATTGGCTGGCGCTTAACTCGCATTCGTACATTTGATAAACGCCCGCTTTATGTGCCAAATTCAATTTTTAATAATATTGCCGTTGAAAACCCCTCTCGAATGACGAATCGTCGAATTAAAGAAACCATGGGTATTCGATATGAAGATGCAAATAAAATGGGGGCTATTATAGATCAGGTAAAAACAATGCTGAGAAATCACCCTGATATTGATAATGATCAGACTTTAATCGTTAATTTTAATAGTTTTGCTGCGTCATCACTCGACTTTTTTATCTATACTTTTACTAAAACAACTGACTGGATTCAGTTTCATGAAATTAAACAGGATGTGCTATTAAACATTGTTGAGATTATTGAGAAAAATGGTGCTGAATTCGCTTACCCGACATCAACCCTTCATCTGCAAACCGCCCAAGCAATGGGAGAGCCAGATTAATGGCTGATAAATTACTCGTTGTTATTGCAAATGTTGATATAACTCGACCTGCAGAAATCTTACCCCCTTTGCTTCAGGCAACCGTGGCTTCTGCAATGGGGTATGAGGTTGAAGTGTTGTTTACGGGGCAGGCTGGTCAGTTGGCCATTAAGGGAGAAGCTGAAAATTTATTGTTAAAAGAAGATGATAGTAAAAGTGTTTATGACCATATTAAGCAGGCCAGAAGTGCGGGTGTAGTGTTTAAAGTGTGTACGCCGGCGTTAAAGTTTTGGGGAGATAATATTATTCCTGAAATAGATGAGACGGTTGGTGGCGCTTATATTATTAATGAATCGATGGATGACAGTGTAGTAACATTTACGTATTGATATGACAAATTTTTTACATGCAAAACAAATTTTAGAAAATGCGGATTTAATTTATACCGCCGAACAAATTCAGCAAACCATTGATCAACTTGCTGAAAAATTAAATAACAAATTTTTAAATATACCAGATCCCGTTATCGTCTTACCTGTTATGAATGGTGGTCTAATTTTAAGTGGTCAGTTAATTACGCGTTTAACTTTTCCTGTTGAAGTTGATTATTTGCATGCAACGCGTTATCGAAATGAAACGTCAGGAAGTGAATTAAAGTGGAAAGTAAAACCGCAGAATTCACTACAAAACAGGACCCTGTTAATTATAGACGATATTTTTGATGAGGGTCATACACTGAAAGCTGTTCTAGAGTACTGTCAATCAGAAAATGCAACTAACGTTTATACTGCAGTTCTTGTTGAGAAAAATCATCCCAGGCCTAAAGCTTCAATTAAAAGTGATTTTGTTGGTATGAGCGTTGATGATCGTTACGTATTCGGGTTTGGCATGGATTATAAAGGCTATCATCGAAATTTAAATGGCATTTACGCGGTAAGTGAAAAATCAGGTAATAAGTAAATGAGTGAAAACAACTTTGCGGCGGAAATTGCTATTATCGGTGGCACAGGTTTATATGAACTTGATGGTTTTAAAGAAATTGAGCGACGTAAACTAATTACTCGGTGGGGTGAGCCCTCATCTGAAATTCTACTCGCTATTTCAGATAAGAATATGCCCGTCGTTTTTTTAACGCGTCATGGGGTTGAACATAATATTCCGCCGCATAAAGTCAACTACCGAGCTAATCTTTGGGCATTAAAAGAATGTGGTGTTAAAAAAATTATTGCTGTTGCAGCTGTTGGCGGGATTAGCGAAAAAATGTCACCGGAAACGATTGTGATTCCAGATCAGATTATTGATTATACCTATGCACGAAAACACACTTATTTTGAAGATGACCAGGAGAAAGTGACACACATAGATTTTACTGAGCCATATTCGACTGAGCTTCGCCAGCAACTCCTTTTAGTTGCAGAAAATGCTGTTGATGGCGGAACCTATGCAGCCACCCAGGGGCCACGTCTGGAAACCGCCGCAGAAATTAACAGATTAAAACGAGATGGGGCGGATATTGTCGGTATGACAGGTATGCCGGAAGCGGCACTTGCGAGGGAATTAGATATTGAATATGCCTGTTGTGCACTGGTCGTCAATTGGGCTGCTGGCTGCGCTGGTACTACAAAAATTGAACATGATGAAATGCAGGGTATTGTTGATAAAGGCATGGTTCATGTTAAGTCAATTTTAAAAAAGATCCTCAATTGAGCTGAATGCATTGCCATAGAACCTGCATTTGTGATGAAACAAGGCTAAGTCACTTCCCAGGGATGCGCGTTACACCAGCCAGACAGGGGGATATGCCTGAATATCGGGTCAAATTCCGCCAACCACCGCTCAATTTATGAACAGATGGTATTCGAGCGTATCAATCAATATCACAATGTTATAAAATACCGGCGCTTTCAATGACAGTCAAAGGTAAACCATGTCACGTGCCGATAAGGTCTCAG
>Ga0316207_10001307_pt1 | contig 31535 bp, 36 predicted proteins | sample 6weekpyrite_MG_FD_204943 | JGI IMG/M metagenome (GOLD analysis project Ga0316207, IMG submission 204943) | Microbial mat bacterial communities from mineral coupon in-situ incubated in ocean water Damariscotta River, Maine, United States -... | ecosystem: Environmental > Aquatic > Marine >...
TGCCTTGGCCAAGTTCGATACAGTCATTGCCGGATCCACCGCTAAAGGTGTAACAAAGTTGCCAATCGGTGATATCGACATCTTGTTCGAGTATAAAAACTTCAAGATAGTCATTGTTACCAACACCGGTACCCGGAAAACGAATATCATTAATGTTTGCTTTAGAGGTATCGTCACTACAGGTTAACGTGCCACCGTCTTCCACTGGGCCGGCAAGCGCAATGTTGATAGACAGTGCGCTAAATAGCGCAATACCTATTGACGATAAACTGTGGCGAATTGTTAACATAGTCTCATTTTGTATAGTTATGTTTTTGGGTTAAACCAGTTATATAAGTGTAGTCAAAATTTTTGGAATGTGTGTGAAATAGAGTCTAGATCATTGCTTCAACGTGTTTGTTATCAATACCTTACCATCAGGGAGGTGAAGTCGTTGCAGTTATTCTGCGTTGAACAAAATCGAGATCGCCATAGTTACCACCCGAGGTAGCGGTACTGGTAATTGAATAGACAGTAACGTTATTAGAGCCTTGTTGACTATGTGACGTAAAGCTACAAAGAGTATTAATTGAGAAACCGTTTAGACCGGGCGTATTGAGGGTGAAATTGCTGCCATTAATATCATTCATACATTTGGTTCGTCCATCTGCCGCAGTGTTAATCATAAAGATAGACCAGTTAATACCACTACGAGCTGCCTGATAAGCGCGTGCACCTTGTAGTGCAGCTGTGCTGGTGGCGCGATTAGTGCCACCAACGGTAACTATATAGGCACCAAGAGCGGCTAAAACAATAAGAATAAATATTGCAGTAACGAGTGAAAAGCCTTGTTGGTTCTTTTTTAGCATCATGGCGCGTTATCCACATGTACCTGATGTAATAGCCGTACGGTTTCACCGGTATCGGCATCGGTGACTGAGAGATCAAGGGTCATGAGTCCTGACCGCGAAGGGCTACCAGAATTATAAGTAAAGGCGCAGTTTCCAATATTATCGGCCATTAAAGCAGAGTTACCACCAACAGGGGGAACGACCTGAGTTGGTTTGTTGGTGAAGTTGTAGTTTGTGTAACGCATCAGTTGACCTGCGTTGCAGACATAAGAGATGGCCGTATCAATAAGGTAGACACGATTATTTGGTGATTCATAACTAAATTGGAAACCGCCACCAGCTCCGTCATCAATGCTGATGTTATCTTCGTTGGGGTTCACTGCATCATCTGTTAGTGTGATGCTGTAACCATCAGGTGTGATGACATTGGTACCAGACGCATTGACACTCGCATAGGCATTTGAACCATTTATAGCTGCGCCGCCCGTATCCACACTGCCAATATTATAAATGGCAACATAATTAATATTCGGATTAGCAAAGGTATCGGCAGAAAAATTGCCAAGAGTATCAAAACTGGTATCGGCAATATTAAATTGCAGGCGTCTGTCTTGATTACCAGGGGGAGGAGCAGATCGATAACGTGCACCTTCTATGGTGTTAATCATTTCAATTGCGGTTCCGCCGCCAGCAACACGAATACTATTTGGTAGTGCGTGACGAATATCGCGTTGCATTCGACGCATGGCACTTTCTGCTGAATAGACCAGTGTGGCACGGCGTGAAAGATCAATAAATCCTTGTACCGGCTGAGTAATGAAACTGGTGATAATCCCCGCAAGAATGCCACTGATCACAATGACAATGACCAGCTCGATTAAGGTAAAGCCTTTTGTTAAATGAGCGCGCATCAGAAATTGGTCCGGTAGCCGCTGATTTGGACAGTTTGATTAGCGGGTGTAGCAACAGACACTGTGACACGAAATGCCTGTCCGGCAGGTGCTTGATTACCGGCAGGGCCTATGGCTTCGTTAACAACGTTAACAGTAACACTGTAATTACCGAGGCCGGCAATGGGATTGCCATTTTGATCTTGAGGCACTTGCGCAACAATCGCATTGTAGTCATCGATGTCATCATATAACGCACGATTGGCTTCGCCATCGGGTGCCTGTGGGTCGGTAAATGGTTTATCAAGAATTTCTTCAAGGTAGGCTTCACCAATCGCGATCGCCTGATGTTGGATGAGCGGATTAGAACTGGTGCCGATGTTTTGATTCATCACCAGTAAAATACCAGCAAGCGCGATACCAATGACGATGATTGAAATAATTAATTCAATTAATGTTGTGCCATGCTGAGATTGATAACACTTCATCATAGCTCCTCGATATAACCTGTTGAGCCGTGAATACGAAAACTGCGGCCGCTAATGTTGAAAGTAGTATCGATAGAAGACTCACCGAGTGCGTTGAAAATAAAAGAGGTAGCAGGTGAAATGGTGATATTAGTATTACTGTTGGTGAATGGCCCTAAAGTAACCGGGCTCAAAACATCGGTATTAAATGGACCACTGCAATTGCTATTGTCACGACGTCTTAAACGAAAGCTATTCGAAGTAAAACTGACTTGTATATCACAGTTGGTAGCAACAGCATATTGCTGCGCATAGCGAGTAGCATTAATGACTTCGGTATAAAAACCACGGTCATCAAAACGTTGCAGGTCAAAAAAGCGTGGCAGGGCGTAGGCACTGATTAAGCCAAGAATAATCAGTACCATGATAATTTCGACAAGTGTAAAGCCAGTTTGACGTTGCATTGCGAAAATCCAGTTACCTATTTTATATAGCCTATTTGTTAGTTAATTTTGGACAATCGTGATTACGCTGTAAATAAAGAAGGGCGCGGTTTGCGCCCTTCTTTATTTAGTAAATTACAATTATGTTTATGGGCTACATCCTGTGACATCTCCACCAATGGCAGGTGAAGCGCCGGCACCCGCAGCTGCGTAGGTCACAGTGCAGTTAGCAGCAATGGTCCAGGTAACAGTTGTACCAGATGTACCTGTTGCTACGCTCCCTGTATCGATGGCAAGAAGAATACCTACTTCATCAGGATAGCCATTATCTAATTGGATGGCGGTACCTTCTAAAGTGACTGTTCCAGTTGCTCCGGTCTGACCATCAACTAATGCTTGTGCATGAACAATTGCAGAAGCAGATCGAACACCACCTAATACACCATCGCGCGATGCACGTTCAGCGTCTTCAGTTAAATCAGCAAAACGAGGTAATGCAGTTGCTGCTAATAGACCAAGAATTACAATGACAATAACTAATTCAATCAATGTAAAACCACTTTGTTGTTTTTTCATGCTAAAACTCCTTAAAAATATAATCAATCGCTAATGCATTATTTAGTGATGACGTAGTCATCAATCTTGATGGGTTCCGCTAGCCATCTGTATGGCTCAACACTTTGTAGGGTCAAACCATGAATTTCGTCAATATCAGGGTCAAATTCCTTGTTCTCGTTAGTATCAGTATAGTCAAGATTGACTCGAAATCTTGCTCTCGGTGCGCCTTTTATTGGACTACTAAAGTAGTCACTATTCGTCACCCGATACACTAACCAGTTGTTGTAACTATCAAAATACCACTGATAGCCTTTTATATCGGCTGGATCTGGTTCATCTTTAACACCAATATAATTTTCCGGTTTTTCAGACAGCCAATCCATCGGGTTGCTGCCAGCCATGCCAGGTAACTGGTCGACACTGCCTGAACTAATTTTCTTTGCTACCTGAATACTCATTGCACTGCGCAGAGCACCGACTATTTGTAGCATCGTGGTTCGTTCCGCTTCGACTTTTAAGACGAGTAACCGATCAACGGCAACAGTAAATAATATACCGATCAGCGTAATCACCAATATTAACTCCAAAAGCGAAAAGCCACGTTGTTTACTCAAGTCTAGACACCTTTACTGAAAATACAATGAGTTAAAGTAGAATTTTCAGGTATTTTCATGACAATTTATCGGTTTCTGTAGGCACCGGCCAGATCCCACATTGGCAGGAACACGCCGAGGGCAAGGATAAACACCATGATGCCGATAGCGACGATGAGAATTGGCTCAATCGCAGCACTGAGGTTTTTCAGGTCGTAATCGACTTCGCGTTCATAATATTCAGCTACTTCTTGTAGCAAATCATCGACCGCACCGGTTTCTTCGCCAACAGCCATCATTTGCAAAACCAGCGGGGTGAATAGATTAGTGGCGGCAGCGGTGCGTGTCAGGGTATCACCACGTTCAATACCATTTCGCATATCCAAAATGCGCTCCGAGATGTAGCTGTTATCTGCAGCACGTGACACCACGGTCATGGTTTGAATCAGCGGTACACCGGCACGTGTGGCCATCGCAAATGAACGTGAAAAACGCGCCAGCAAAGAGCGATTAATAATACTGCCAACAATCGGTAGGCGGAGTTTGTATTTATCCCATTTATAGCGACCGCTATCGGTGCGCACATACATGGTGATGCCAACGAAAGTTAAAATCAGTCCGGCAAGAATGAATGGCCAGTTATTTACGGTGAAGTTGGAGGTGGCGATTAAAAATTTAGTTGCCCAAGGTAACTCGGCATTAAGTCCGGAGTAGACTTTGGCAAAAGCAGGAATAACGAATAAGTTAATGACTGCGATGGCTGCTGCAATGGCAACCATAACAATAACAGGATAACGTAAAGCCGCTTTAATTCGATCGCGAGTGTCTTTTTCAAGCTCCAGGTATTCAGAAATTTGTAAAAAAGATTCATCAAGCCGACCAGTGTTTTCACCCACCTGAATCATACTGACATAAAGATGACTAAAGATTTTTGAAAATGGACTCATGGCAGAAGAAAGTTCACGCCCTGATTCAAGATCTTCAACAATAGTATGCAAGGTTTGTTTTAAGGTTACATTTTGTGATGAATCAGCAAGGCTGGTGATAGAACGTGTGATTGGTACACCCGCTTTCATTAAGGTGTGCATTTGTCGACTAAATAAAATAAGTTCATCAAGACCGACTTTTTTACCAAAAGGATTGCTAAACGTTATATCAGAAGAAATTGCCTGTTTTTCTTCTGAAATATCAATCGGGGTAATGCCACTGTTAAATAATTGTGTGGCAACAGCATCCTCGCTATTCGCTTCAATATTACCTTCAATTGAATCGCCGCGGTTAGTTCGACCTTTATAAAAGAAGGTTGCCATAATTATTTATCTGTTTGTAAACCGTCTGGATCAATATCGATATCAACTTCGGACGTGGTACTGGTTGGCTTTTCCATTTCAGCATCAAGCGTCATGTCGCCAGCAATACGCATGGCTTCGGATATGGTTGAAATACCCTGTTGTGCTAAATCCATAACAGACATTACAAGTGGTCTAAACGATGGTTGCATGTCGGCAGCAATATTAAAGGCAGCGGCATCATTTTTTCGCAATGCATCGGCAAGACTGTTATTAATTTCTAGTAATTCATAAACACCGATACGGCCATGAAAACCGGTATTATTACAGTGTGGACAGCCAATGCCACGTTTAAATTGTATTTTGTCAGTCTTTTCACCAATGACCTGTGTTGCCCAAGCCCATTCATGCGTGCTGAGCGTGTAGTCTTCAATACAGCTTTCACAAATACGACGAACTAAGCGTTGTGCAAGCACGGCATCTAGTGCAGAAGCAACGAGATAACCTTCAGCACCCATATCGAGTAAGCGCAGTGCGGTACTGATTGCATCATTGGTATGTAAAGTTGAAAGGACTAAATGACCTGTCATGGCAGCACGTAAACCCATTTCAACGGTTTCGTGATCGCGCATTTCGCCGACCAGTACAACATCTGGATCTTGACGAAGTGCTGTTCTTAGCACGCGTGCAAAAGTAAGATCAATTTGCGGTTTAACTTGTACTTGATTGATTCTAGGTAGGCGGTATTCAACCGGATCTTCAACGGTAATAATTTTTGTTTCAGGTTTATTTAATATATTTAATGCGGAATAAAGTGTTGTGGTTTTACCACTACCGGTTGGTCCTGTTACCAATACTAAACCATGTGGTCGAGTAATAATTTTTTTAAAACGATCCCGAATATCTTCCGGCATACCAAGGTGATCTAAATCCAGTAGGCCTTGTGATTGATCAAGTAAACGCATTACCACCGATTCGCCATTTTGAATTGGCATAGTCGATAAACGAACATCAATACTTTTGCCGCTGACACCAATATTAAAACGTCCATCTTGTGGAAGTCGTCGTTCTGAAATATTTAAACTAGCCATAAGTTTAAGGCGCGAGACAAGTGCGGTGGCAATGCGTGATTCTTTCATCACCGTTTCATGAAGGACGCCGTCAATACGCTGGCGAATTCTGAGTTGTTGTTCGTCTGGCTCAATATGAATATCAGAGGCACCGACCTGGACAGCATCTTCAAATAATGATTGCAGTAACTTAACAACAGGTGCATCGGCAACGTCAGTGGTGTCGCCGAGCTGGTTAACATCAAAATCGTTGGCAGAAAGTTCTTCACCCAATTCTTCTGCAAAGGCTGAAATATCTTCGGTACGACGATAGACGGTATCAATGGTTTTAAGTAAATCGGCTTCACGGACCAGTGCTTGACGAATCGGCTTTTTGAGCAGGCTGGCAATTTCGTCATAACCAAAGATATCTGTCGGATCCGCCATGCCGACTAATACGTCATCACCTGTTGCATCGAGTGTGATGGCGCGATAACGACGGGCATGGGTTTCTGGCAGTAGCCTGACCGTGTCTGCAGAATATTTGTAGTATTTCAGATCAATAAAAGGAATACGTAACTGGCGAGAAAGAAAATCGAGCATTTTATCTTCATCGATAAACCCTTCTTCAATGAGTACCTTGCCGAGTTTACGGCCACTGGTTTTTTGTGCCGAAAGTGCCTGCATAAGCTGACTTTCGGAAATCACCTTATGTTCTACAAGTAGGTCACCTAATCTTATTTTTTTCTTGGCTTGCGTTGCCAATGGCTTTGCCCCTTGTCTCGTATGCTGTTGTAAGATTTACGTAAATAGTAAGTAATATCAAGTAGTTTAGAGAATAATGTTAATAACTTATCTTAAATATAGAGGGATATTAAAGGTAAGTATCGTCAAACAATGACTTTTCATGAGAAATTATCTGGAAATAATTGTAAGCAATTGTTTTTATTGGTTATTATAAATAATAGATAGAGGTTTAGCGCTTTTATAATGCGTTGTTTTTATTTTTTACGGTATATGGTTAAAGTGGCGGATGCGTGAAAAAAATATAAATTTTAAATCGGCGTTAGATAGCTGGGGCTCAGAGTTATTTTCTAAAAAAATAATTGATGAGATTATGGCCTTAAAAGCAGGTGTTTTGCCGTTGCAGTATGGATTAACGCAAGGTGATATGGCTGCTGAGCAAGCAGATAAGGTAAGTTTACTAGCTTGTGATGAAAATGAGACAAATATTATTGTAAAAATAGCCGTTTTTTTTACCGAGATTATCAGTGGTTGTAGCTGTGGTGATGATCCGGCAACGCTTAATGGTTATTGCGAAATGCTATTAAGTATAGACAAGCAAACGGGCCTAGGTCATTTTGAAGTGACTAATTAATTTCCACAGCTTGCAGGATTAGGATTCATATCAAGCGTACCAATCAGATCCTTAACCGATTTCAAGTTATGTTTAATCAGGTAGTCATTAATGCCCTGGTTAATTGTTTTACAAGCCAGCGGTTCATAAAATAACGCTGTCCCTACACCAATACCTGTTGCGCCGGCGATTAAAAACTCAATGGCATCACTGGCGTTGCAAATCCCGCCTTGTCCGATAATAGGAATGCCATGTGGTTTAGCCACTTGGGAAACTTGATGGACTTTTAAAAGTGCTACTGGTTTAATCGCGGGGCCTGACAAACCGCCTTGCCCGTTGCCTATGACTGGGCGTCGATTATCAATATCTATCGCCATACCCATGAGGGTATTAATGACAGCAAAACCATCTGTACCGGCTTCAATACAGCCTTTGGCATTTGCAGCAATATCAGTTTGGTTTGGGGATAGCTTTGTAATGAGGGGCTTTGATGTATTAGCACGGCAGGCTTCAACTACGCGGCGTGACATATCAGGATCATTACCAAAGGCAACGCCACCCTCTTTGACATTAGGGCAAGAGATATTAATTTCCATTGCATCAATCGGCGAATCATCAAATAAACGCACGACTTCGGCGTAATCTTCAATTGTTGATCCAGAGACGTTAGCTATGTAACGGGTTTCCGAAAAATCCAGAGTCGGTAAGATCTCGTTGATAACGTGAGGGGTACCGGGGTTTTGTAAGCCAATGGCATTGAGCATTCCGGCAGGTGTTTCATAAACGCGGTGCGGAATATTACCGAGGCGTGGTTCGAGTGTTGTGCCTTTAAGGCATACCGCCCCAACATCTGCATTTGAATAACCTTCAACACGGGTATATTCATGACCAAAACCAACACAGCCTGAAAGAAGTACCAGCGGGGTATTAAATTCAAGACCACAAAATTCGACAGCTAAAGGATTCATGTGGTTATTGTATCTTGATTTGGGTGGTGGCATAAAGTCATCGTTAGAATTTATAGTTGACGACACTGATGTTGAGTTAATGTAACCTCATGTGTCGATATAGGCATGGTTTGCGGTTAATCTTGTCTTCCCTCCTTAGAGGTTTGCTGCGCTGCACCAATGCGTCGGTAAGACAAGATTAACCGCTTAGTGTTAGAGGGATAGTTATAATTATGTTTCATATTGTTTTATTTGAACCAGAAATTCCCCCAAACACGGGTAATGTGATGCGTCTTTGTGCTAATACCGGCACACAGTTACACCTTATTCATCCACTTGGTTTTGTGCTGGATGATAAAAAGTTACGCCGGGCAGGAATGGATTACCGGGATACGGCGACAGTGACTGAATATGACAGTCTCGATGCCTTTATCGCGCAGGTACAGCCTAAGCGACTATTTGCCTGCACGACGAAGGGTAGCCAAAATTACAGCGAGGTCGTGTATCAAGCAGGTGATGCTTTGGTATTTGGTCCGGAAACACGTGGTTTACCCCAATCAGTTATTGAAAGTTTGCCTGCAGAGCAGCGCTTGCGTGTGCCAATGATGCCAGATTCACGGAGTTTAAATTTATCCAACACCGTTGCAATCATGTTGTATGAGGCATGGCGACAGCAAGGCTTTGAGGGCGGTTCGTAGGGTTTATTCGGCTTTTTGACTACGTAGTAATAGATCACTGACGGCTTTTTTGGCCGGTAGTTTCTCATAAATGATACGGTAGACTTGCTCACAAATAGGCATATCAACCTTCATTTCAGCCGCGAATTCGTGAATAACTTTGGCCGTTAAGGCGCCTTCAACGACTTGCCCGATATCGACAAAAGCCTGTTCAGTTGTTGAACCTGCGGCAAGTGCTTTGCCAAAACGTCGGTTGCGGGACTGATCATCGGTACAAGTCAGAACTAAATCACCGAGGCCGGCTAGTCCCATAAAAGTGGTGGGCTCGGCATTAAGCTGATGGCCAAGACGAGACATTTCAGCAAGGCCGCGGGTGATTAATGCGGCACGGGTATTGGCACCAAAACCGAGTCCATCAGCGATGCCGGCAGCAATGGCTAAAACATTTTTTACCGCCCCACCGATTTGCACGCCGATAATATCCTCACAGGTGTAGGAGCGAAAGGTATCGGTATGAAGCCGTTCGGCAAGTTGCTTTGAAAAGCTATTGTCATTGGATGCAATAGTAATGGCTGTTGGTAAACCATTAGCAACTTCCTTTGCAAAGGTGGGCCCAGAGATCACAGCAAAAGAAATCTCATTACCTAATTCTTCAATAAGAATTTGGCTAAGTAATTTATGTGATGTGGATTCCAGACCTTTACTTGCCCAGGCTATTTTTTGAGTCGGTTGAACAAGTGTTGCGATAGATTTTAATGTTTGACGAAATGCATGGCTGGGTACAGCAATTAAAATTGTTTCACTGCTTTTTATACATTGTTCGAAGTCAGGTTCAATAACAAGACTATCGGGAAATTTTATATCGGGTAAGTAACGCTGGTTACAACGTTCCGTTTGAAGACTTTTTAGATGTTTGGCGTTATGTGCCCATAGCTGGCAAGTTTTATCTTGTTGGGCAAGCAGGATCGCAAGGGCTGTTCCCCACGATCCGGCTCCAATAACACAAATACTGCCTGCCTTCATATCATCCCTTTTGGGCAATTCTAATTATTGTACAGTCGCGCCTTCAGCTTTTTGTTGTTCTAATTTTTGTTGTAATAGCGCATCAAAATTCACGGGTGCGAGAAGTAATTGCGGGAAGCCACCTTTCGCCACAACATCTGAAACTGCTTCACGAACATAAGGGAATAATAAGTTTGGACAATAGCTGCCAATCATATAAGTCTTATCATCTTCCGGGAAGTTTTTAAGATTAAAAATACCGGCATATTGTACTTCTGCAAGATAGGCAGTTGTTTCTTCGTTTAATTTTGCTGTAACAGTAACGCTTAAAATAACTTCATAAACATCTTCATCGAGTGGGCGTGATGTACTTTGTAAATTTAGATTTACATCTGGCTGCCAGTCTTTTTCCAGAAAGATATTTGGAGAGTTTGGTGATTCAAAAGAAATATCTTTGACAAAGATTTTTTGAATCGCAAAGGCTTGTTCGTTGTTAGTAGTGTTTTCGTTTGTATCAGTCATGATGTTTTTCGCAATAAATTAAAAAGGTTAATATTTTAGTTAATGCCAAGCAAAGGATCGAGTTCATCATCGATATCAAGTTCGGCCATGTCATCAAATCCACCAATATGACGATCATCAATAAAGATTTGTGGCACACTAGTACGGCCGTTGGCTTTAGATTCCATTTCACTACGACGGTCAGGGGTTTGATCTAAACCAATGTATTCGTAGTTAACTCCTTTCTTGTCTAGCATCATGCGTGCACGGATGCAGTAAGGGCAAGAAGACGTTCCATAAACAATCACTTCAGGCATAGTAAGTCTCGTAATAATAAATTAAAAAAGTTAGAGCTTTTTAACGGGCATGCTGGCATTTTGCCAGGCAATTAAGCCACCTTTAAGGTTTGATACATTTTCGAAACCATTTTTACGCAGTAAGCCACAAATACTGTTCGAACGTGCGCCACTGCGGCAACTAACAATAATGGGTGAAGCTTTATGTTTTTCCAGTTCAGCTAAACGATCTTTAACTTTAGCCATTGGAATATGTAATGAATTAATAATGTGGCCGCCAGCAAATTCTTTTTCTTCACGTACATCAAGAACGATCGCTTTCTCATGGTTGATAAGCTTAGTGGTTTCAGCCGGGCCAATTTGCTTAATGCCACGCATGGCATCAAGGAAAGTACTGCCAAATAGCAATGCAATGATAACAATAAGTGCTGTGAATAAATCCCAATGATTAGAGATGAAAGTCAGTAGTTGGTCCATTATTTAAAATCTGCTTGGATAAATTCGGTTAAATATAAAATTACTGTCTTGCCGTACAGCGAAGTGGCTGGCAAAGAACGACAATAATTTGATGTAAGAGTAACTAAATACCTGTGTGGCAAAATACTTCGCGCATCATACCTATTAAACGTAAGGTGCGTTCATCACCAACCCGGTAGTAAACGCGGTTAGCATCTTTTCTTGATGCAAGAATGCCTTTGTCACGCAAGATAGCCAGATGTTGTGAAATATTACTTTGCGATGTACCAACATGTTCCACAATATCTTGAACACTGATTTCTTGATCACCGAGTGTACAAAGAATTTTCAATCGAAGCGGGTGTGACATTGCTTTGAGTGAGCGTGAGGCACGATCGATATCTTCGTCTCGTGAAATGAGAATATTATCAAGTGCGACCATATTCATGATTAATTACCCTATCTGCTGCTGACCATAGTTTCATATGTTCATATATAATAAAAAGATTATACAATAATTTACTGTTTGGAAAGCGTTTTGTCATCATCTTTAGTGAGGATTAGTCTAAAGTCGCTGTGATATACTGGGATTTTGAAGAGCCTAAATGTACAAACTTGCTTCGTTTATGGGTAGAATAGCCTCCCCAATATTAACTATTTGGAAATAAGTCATTGATTCCTAAGACAATGTTACTCCTTATCCTTGATGGATGGGGTTACAGTGAAAAATCAGAAGCCAATGCGGTTAATCTCGCTAATAAACCGGTTTGGAATAATTTGTGGAAAACACGCCCACATACTCTAATTCGTGGTTCGGGTGCCGATGTCGGCCTGCCTGCCGAGCAAATGGGTAATTCTGAGGTTGGCCACCTGAATTTGGGCGCAGGCCGGGTGGTTTATCAGGAATTTACCCGTGTTTCTCGAGCCATTAAAACAGGCTCATTTTTCACCAATTCAACCTTAACCGATGCGGTAGACGAGGCTAAAAAGAATGATAAAGCTGTCCATGTGCTCGGTTTGTTGTCAGAGGGTGGGGTACATAGTCACGAGGAGCATCTTCACGCCATTGTAAAACTAGCCGTTGAACGTGGTTTAAACAAAGTTTACCTGCATGCATTTCTTGATGGTCGCGACACAGCGCCTAAGAGTGCCACTTCGTCAATCAAAGCCATGGAAGAGGTGTTTGCTGAACTAGGTCATGGCCGGTTTGCTTCAGTGATTGGTCGTTACTATGCGATGGATAGAGATCACCGCTGGCCTCGCATTCAGGCTGCCTACGATGTAATGACTCAGGGTAAAGCAGAATTCAAAGCTTCGAGTGCACTTGAAGCACTTGAGCAAGCCTATGCCCGTGATGAAACCGATGAATTTGTACAAGCGACGGCGATTACAAAAAATGGTGATACGCCAGTACAAATTGAAGATGGTGATGTTCTTATCTTTATGAATTTCCGTTCAGATCGCGCACGTCAGATTACGCGTCCTTTCATTGAAAATGATTTCGATGGTTTTGAACGCGAGGTATCTCCCAAGTTAGCAAGCTTTGTTAGCTTAACTGAATATAAAGATGACTTTGACGTACCCGTAGCATTTCCACCTGAGCGACTTAATAATGTTTTCGGTGCGTATTTATCCAGTTTGGGTATGCGTCAATTGCGTATTGCTGAAACAGAAAAATACGCGCATGTCACATTCTTTTTCAATGGCGGAGAAGAAGAGCCCTTTGAAGGTGAAGATCGCATACTGATTAATTCACCGAATGTGGCAACTTATGATTTACAACCAGAGATGTGCGCACCGGAGTTAACTGACAAACTGGTCGATGCAATTGAAAGCAGCAAATACGACGCAATTATTTGTAACTACGCCAACCCGGATATGGTGGGTCATACTGGTAAACTTGAACCGACCATTAAAGCTATTGAAGCACTTGATCAATGTATTGAACGCATTTGTGTTGCGCTGGATAAAACCGGTAGTGAAATGCTCATGACAGCCGATCATGGAAATGCTGAAATGATGGTGAACCCGGAGACAGGTCAAGCACATACGGCGCATACGATGAATCCAGTACCGTTGATTTATTACAGCAAACGCAAGGCTTCATTTATTGTGGATGGCGGCACTTTATCTGATATTGCGCCAACCATGTTATATCTTATGGGCCTACAACCACCTTATGAAATGAACGGTAAACAGTTAATTGAAATAGATGTGGAACAAGATCAGGCGTGAGAGTTTTTAGTGCGCGAATAGTGAGCTTCTCTACAAGTTTTTTTGTTTCTCTGTTATTTATTTTTTTTACCGCAGCACTGCCAGTACAGGCAGCGGATACGGCACAGCAACAAAAAAAACTTGATGAATTACGTTCGCGAATTGAAAATATTCAAGCTAAGCTAGCGAAACAAAAAGATAAACACAGTCAGTTACGTAGTAAATTAAAAAAGTCAGAAAAGAAAATTGGCAGAGTAAATCGTCAATTAAAAACAATAAATAAAAAACTACGTAAACAAAAAGTAAAATTATCTGCTTTAGCCAAGCAAAAAAATAATTTAAATACCTCACTTGAACAACAACGTAATGCATTGGCCGGGCAAATTCGCTCCTCTTATGCGATTGGTCGTCAGGAATATTTAAAACTATTGCTTAACCAACAAGATCCCGTAGTTATGGGAAGGACCTTGGTTCTTTATGATTATTTAAATCGTGCTCGAACTGAACGAATTGGTGAAATTGCAACAAAAGTTAGTGAGTTAAAAGTTGTTGAAGAAAAGATTAGTTTGCAGGCAGAAAAATTAAATGCCACTCAACAAAAGCGTTTAAAACAAAAAAAGGCTCTTGAATCAAACAAGAAAAAACGAACAGCTGTTTTAAATTCTTTGAATAAAAAGATTCGTACCCGCAAACAAAAATTAGCACAGGCAAAAACAGACGCAAAACAGCTTGAAGATTTAATGCGAGGATTACGTCGTGCGCTTGCTGATGTGCCAACAAATGCAGGGGTTCGAAAATCGTTTCGTAGCCAAAAAGGACGTTATCGCCTGCCGGTAAAAGGTCGCATAAGCTCGCGTTATGGCAGTCGACGAGGTAACACCGGTTTACGTTGGCAGGGTGTCATTATTCGAGCCAAGCAAGGGGCCAGTGTTCGCAGTATTTCGCATGGGCGGATTGCATTTGCTGACTGGCTGCGTGGGTTTGGTTTAATGGTTATTGTTGATCATGGTGCGGGTTATATGAGTCTGTATGGTCATAATGATAGTCTCTATGTGGAAGCCGGTGACTGGATTGAGGCAGGCGAAGAAATTGCCTCTGTAGGACAAAGTGGTGGTAGAAAGAAACCGGCACTATATTTTGAGATACGCCACGATGGTAAGCCAACCAATCCATTGCGTTGGGTAAAACGGAACTGATAGCTATATTTGAGGTTCCAACAAAAATAAACTGGTAATAACTTGTATATCAGGTGATTATCGAAAATACTTAAGCATTAGTGTCTGCATGGAGCAGTTGATGAACAAATTTACCCGTAACTTCTTGATTTTATTTGTGGGATTAGTCCTGGGCATTAGTATTTCGTTAGGCCGTGTTGGCCTGGCTGAGCGTTCTGCCAGTGAACTAGCGCCATTACCTCTTGAAGATCTACGGGTTTTCACAGAAGTATTTGAAAAGATTAAGAACGATTATGTTGAAACGCGCAGCGATAAAGAGCTGATTGAGTATGCTATTGGCGGCATGCTGACTAGCCTTGACCCCCATTCAGCCTTCCTTAATGAAGAAGCATTCACCGAATTACAGGTGGGTACCTCTGGTCAATTTGGTGGTCTGGGCATTGAAATCAGCATGGAAGACGGTTTTGTCAAAGTAGTCACACCGATTGATGACACGCCGGCGCAACGTGCAGGCATGAAAGCAGGCGATTTAATTATTCGTCTTGATGATAAAACAGTTAAGGGAATGTCTCTTAATGATGCTGTCAAAGTGATGCGTGGTGAGCCGGGTTCAGATATTGAACTAACGGTTGTTCGCGAGGGTGAAGATAAGCCACTGAAGGTCACGATTACGCGTGCCATTATTAAGGTCACCAGTGTTAAATCACGCAGTCTGGAAAAAGGTTATGGCTATGTGCGGATTACGCAATTCCAAAGCCGCACCGGTGACAACTTGGCAAGTGCCATCAGTAAATTAAAAGATGAAAATGATGATCTGAAGGGCTTGATATTAGATCTGCGAAATAACCCGGGTGGTGTGTTAAATGCAGCCGTATCTGTTTCGGATGCGTTTATTGATAAAGGCCTGATTGTTTATACGGAAGGTCGTACCAACGATTCAGATAATAAGTTCCACGCGACCACTGGTGACTTGATTAAAGGTGCACCACTGATTGTCTTGGTTAATGGTGGTTCTGCTTCTGCATCTGAAATTGTGGCGGGTGCACTACAGGATCATCAGCGCGCAGTTATTCTTGGTACACAAAGTTTTGGTAAAGGCTCGGTACAAACAATCCTACCAATGAATAATGGCACGGCGGTTAAAATAACCACGGCTCGTTATTTCACACCGAATGGGCGCTCAATTCAGGCAGAAGGTATTGTACCTGATATTAAAGTAGAACCGCTTAAAGTTGCAGAATCTGAAAAGAGTATTGGGCGTGTTAAGGAAGCTGATTTGTCAGGACATTTAAGTAATGGCAATGGCAAGAAAGAGAAGAAAAAATCAAAATCTAAAGAAAAAGAAGATATTCCTTTGTCACAAAAAGACTTCCAGCTTTATGAAGCCCTTAATCTTCTTAAAGGTATGAATTTATTACACGCACGTATGTCACGTCGTTAATAGCCTGTGTCTAGCAGTAAAATAATCATTGCCTGTTTTTTATTGTTCTGGCAGTTAACTGCACAAGCGCAGCGGCCAATGATTTCCATTATCATTGATGATCTAGGTAATAAGAGTAGTGATGAACAAGCTATTTTGTTACCCGGTGCTGTTGCATGCGCATTCCTACCTCATACCCCTCATACACAACGTCTTGCAAAATTGGCGCATGCGAAGAATAAAGAAGTATTACTGCACGCACCAATGCAATCCATGCATGATGATAAAAAACTTGGGCCTGGCAGCTTGACCCTGGATATGACTGAAGCTGAATTTATTAAAACTATTCAAGAAAGTTTAGCATCGGTGCCACATGTTCAGGGTGTTAACAATCACATGGGTAGTCTGTTAACACGTCATCCCGGTCATATGCTTTGGTTAATGCAGGAAATAAACAGGCAGGGTGATTTGTTTTTTGTTGATAGCCGCACGACCAAGCACAGTGTTGCGAGAATGGTGGCGAATGAAAATCATGTCCCGAGTTTAACGCGAGATGTTTTTCTTGATGCAGTTGATAGCGCAGCATTTGTGGAAAAACAATTTGATCAATTATTAAAGATTGCACGTACTCATGGCTATGCGCTAGCTATTGCTCACCCCTACCCTGACACAATGAAAGTGTTGAAAAAACGTTTACAACAACTAGGTGAAGAACAAGTTGATTTAGTACCTGTTTCAACACTACTTAAACTTCGTCAAGGAAAAGCGGAATGGCAAGTGTCCTTGTCCCATTAGCACAAGGTTGCGAAGAGCTCGAAGCAATAACTGTTATTGATTTATTGCGCCGCGCTGGTGTAGAAGTGACTAGTGCTGGGTTGGATGAAAAACAGGTAACAGCCAGCCGAGGTGTGGTACTTGTTCCGGATACTGATTTAGAGTCTGCTTTAAAAAAACATTACGATATGATTGTACTGCCCGGTGGTTTGCCTGGTGCAGACCATCTTGATAATGATGACCGTTTGCGTGAACGTATCATTGACATGGCACAAAATGGAAAATATGTTGCCGCAATTTGTGCAGCGCCTAAAGTGCTTGCCAGCACAGGCTTACTTGACGATAAAAAAGCCACCTGCTATCCAGGCGTATTAGATGCTTTAGGATTCACCTCTGAAACAACAGCCGTGGTAGAAGATGAAAACATTATTACCTCACGTGGTCCGGGCACGGCAATGGACTTTGCTCTGGCTCTAATAGAAAAATTAGTTGGAAAAAATAAACGCGGTGAGGTTGAAAAAGGATTAGTTAGGTAGATTGCATTAGTCTTTATCTGTTGGCCACGCGCTGATTAAGATGAGTCCACCTAAACCACCAAATATCCAGCTGAGTATTGGTGCATCAAATAAGATGGTTGGAGCACGACCATCCAGGCCAAGCAATACGGAAGCTGAAATAAGCAGCGCTGCGCCGGTGATGGTGGCGTAGTTGCGGCGGCTACTGCGACGCAAGTCCTTGCGTAGTTTATTTAGTTCTTCAGATTTCCACTCAATTTGAAGTCGTCCGTCATGGGCTTTCTCAAGGACATCATGCAAGAGCAATGGTATTTCTGGTAGTTTCTCTGCCATCAGCGGTGCATTTTGTTTGAGTGATTTAACCAGACCGCGCCAGCCAATATGTTCATTCATCCAGCGTTCTAAAAAGGGTTTCGCCGTTTGCCAGAGATCCAGATCTGGGTAGAGTTGACGACCAAGGCCTTCAATGTTCAATAAGGTTTTTTGTAGCAATACCAGTTGCGGCTGAATGGGCATATCGAAGCGACGTGCGGTTTGGAACAGTCGCAGTAATAGGTTGCCAAAGGAAATATCTTTGAGTGGACGCTCGAAGATAGGTTCGCAAACACTGCGAATCGCAGATTCAAATTCTTCGATACGCGTTGTTTTTGGCACCCAGCCTGATTCAACATGTAGTTCAGCCACACGATGGTAATCACGGTTAAAAAAGGCCAGAAAATTTTCAGCAAGGTAACGTTGATCATCATGGCTTAGTGTTCCCATGATGCCAAAGTCGACAGCGATATATTGACCCGCATCTGAAACAAAAACATTACCTGGGTGCATGTCGGCATGGAAAAAATTATGTTTGAAGACTTGGGTGAAAAATATTTCAACCCCGCGCTCAGAGAGTTTCTTTAAATCAATATTGTGTTTCTTGAGACTGTTAATGTCGCTAACAGGATGACCATGAATACGCTCCATGACCATGACATTTTTACGCGTGAGAGACCAATAGACATCCGGAACATACAGATCTTGTGAGTCTTCAAAATTACGTTTTAGCTGCGATGCATTAGCTGCTTCGCGCATGAGGTCGAGTTCGTCGAGAATTGTGTGTTTATAATCATCAACGACTTCACAGGGGCGAAGACGTTTTCCTTCTGACCAAAAACGTTCTGCAAGTTTGGCAAGGTATTCAAGGATAGCGAGATCGCGACGAATAATTTTTTCTACATTAGGTCGTAATACTTTTACAATGACCTCATCACCATCAGGCAGGGTGGCTGTATGCACTTGTGCTATAGAGGCAGAAGCAAGTGGCTCATCAGTAAAGTCTGCAAAAATATTTTCAATTTTATCAGCGTAGGCGGTTTCGATGATAGCGCGTGAGCGTGAAATAGAAAATGAAGGTACATTGTCTTGTAGGAGCGCCAATTCATCGGCAATATCATCAGGTAGCAAGTCACGACGAGTAGAAAGGATTTGACCAAACTTAACAAAGATTGGGCCAAGGTCTTCAAGTGCAAGACGAATACGTTCACCACGTGGGGCATCAACACGTTTTAACCAGTTCCAGGGTAGTAAGAGGTTAAGAAAACGTATTGGACGAAACAGGTGTGTGGCAAAAATAAATTCATCTAAACCATGCCGCGTCAGGACAAAGTTAATATAGATGAGTCGTAAAATTTGTTGGAGTCCTAACACTGGCTACTCGCTTATTGTGCTTTATTGTTTTGGTCGTAGCGATCCAGACGCACGGAAAAACGTTCTATATCAGAACGCAGCGTGTCGACATCATTTAGAAAGTTATTAAGATCTTCACGATCCGGCAACAACTTAGCTTCGTGTAAAAGATAGTCAGACAAATCGGCCTGCAGCGATGTTTGGCTATTACTAGCCCAACTAAAAATTCCTCGTACTCCGCGACCCACTTGATGTGCCATGACATCACCAACGAGGGAGGAAAGATGTTCTTCCCAATCTATATCTGCACCGGAGAGAATATCTTGTAGTGCCTGAGCTGCTTCAATATTGCCGGTGATTTTCATTTGACCAGCAAACAAGGCTTTGTCAGGATTATTTTGTACAGCCATTTGTGCAAGGGTTAGAGGTGTTGCGCTGATAATTGCATCAGGTGTTTCATCTGCGAAGCTGCGTACACTGAGACGGTCATTATCGCGAAGAAAATACAGGTTCATATTTAAACCGCGTAATTCAATGGCGATAAGATTGTCATCAAGTTTTTCTAATTTTTCTATAACATTGTCACCCAGCTGTAGATAGGCATTGATCGCCTTATCAAGTGTAATGATGACAGGAACGGGCACATGCATTAGAGCTTGTAACCTTTATGTAAGGCCACCACGCCACCGGTGAGGTTGTAATACTCACAGCGTTCAAAGCCGGCATCTTGCATCATACCTTTTAAGGTGTTTTGGTCTGGATGCATACGGATTGACTCAGCCAGATAACGGTAGCTGTCACTGTCATTGGCGACTAATTTACCCATTAAGGGCAGAAGTTTGAAAGAGTAGACATCGTAGATTTGGCTTAAGCCTGGCACAACTGGTTTTGAAAATTCCAGCACCAGTAATTTTCCACCAGGTTTAAGTACCCGATACATGGCGCGGAGTGCTTTGTCTTTGTCAGTGACATTGCGCAAACCAAAACCGATGGTAATGCAGTCAAAGCTGTTATCAGGAAAAGGCAGGGTTTCGGCATTGGCCTGTACGTACTCGATGTTGCCAACATAGCCCCGATCCGTGAGGTTTTCACGCCCGACACCCAGCATGCTGCCGTTAATATCACTAATAATCACACTACCGGTAGGGCCTACCCGATCAGCCATTAAAGCGGTTAAATCACCTGTGCCACCGGCGATATCCAGTGTATGCTGGCCTGGTCGTAAGGCACTGACTTCTATAGTAAAACGTTTCCAGAGGCGATGTATGCCGAATGACATTAGATCATTCATTACATCATATTGCTTGGCTACAGAATGGAATACGCCAGCGACGCGCTCTTGTTTATCAGCAGTATCGACTTGCTCAAAGCCGAAATGTGTCTTTGATGAAGAGGCTTTATTTGATTCCATTTCCGTATTTCCTGACGGTCTAATTTTATTATTATAGCTTAGTCGGTTCGCGGCGCTTATGGCCGGCGGCTTCTAAACGTTCCAGGTAATCTTTCCAGATTGCGTCTTTATTGGCACCCAGATTATAGAGTGTATCCCATGCGTAGATGCCTGTGTCATGACCATCATCAAAACGCAGTAATACCGCGTATCCGCCAACCGCCTCGATGCTATCAATCCCGACATTTTCTTTGCCCACTTGCAGGACACCTTCACCGGGACCATGGCCCTGTACTTCGGCAGAAGGTGAATTGACACGTAGGTATTCACAGCTGAGTTCAAATTTTTCACCATCCTCGAAAGTGAGTTCGAGCATACGGGCTTTTTGGTTTAATTTAATCTCGGTAGGGATGGGTGTCTTGGACATAATAATTTCCTTAAAGTATGTAACGACTCATGTCTTCATCTTCGGCGAGCGGGCCAAGATGTTCATTAACATAGTCGGCATCTATGGTGAGAGAGTCACCACTGTGTTCAGAGGCATCATATGAAATATTTTCAAGCAAACGTTCCATCACTGTGTGTAAACGTCGTGCGCCAATATTCTCTGTTTTTTCATTAACGTGAAAAGCAACTTCAGCGATACGTGCGATGCCATCATCGGCAAAGTTTAATGCTAATGATTCAGTTTCGAGTAAGGCAGTGTACTGTTCGGTTAACGAGGCATCCGGTTCGGTAAGAATGCGTTTGAATTCATCACTGCCAAGTGAATCGAGTTCAACGCGTATGGGTAAGCGACCCTGTAATTCAGGGATGAGATCAGATGGTTTTGATAAATGAAAGGCACCCGAGGCAATAAATAAAATGTGATCCGTTTTAATCATGCCTAACTTGGTTGAAACGGTACAACCTTCAACTAAAGGTAATAGATCGCGTTGCACGCCTTCACGCGAAACATCAGGGCCACTTGATTCGCCACGTTTGGTGATTTTGTCCATTTCATCGAGAAACACAATGCCGTTTTGTTCAACATTTTCCATAGCTGATAATTTAAGGTTTTCTTCATCAACCAGCTTTGCGGCTTCTTCATCAACAAGAAGCTTAAAGGCTTCTTTTACAGTGAGTTTTCTATTTCGCTTTTTGTCATTGCCAATATTTTGAAACATATTTTGCAATTGTGATGTCATTTCTTCCATACCGGGAGGTGCCATAATCTCTACACCAACAGAGGCAGAACTTAACTCAATATCAATTTCTTTGTCATCGAGTTTTCCTTCGCGAAACATTTTGCGAAATTTCTGACGAGTGTCATTTTCTTTTTCAGCGTCATCAAGGCCACGAGCTGGTGGTAGTAACGCATCCAGAATTTTATCTTCGGCGGCATCTTCAGCGCGATGTTTAACTTTCTCTTTTTCCTGTTCACGAATTTCTTTAATCGCAATATCAGCCAGATCACGAATAATTGATTCAACATCACGACCGACATAACCGACTTCGGTAAACTTGGTTGCTTCAACTTTAATAAAAGGAGCATTGGCTAATTTTGCCAGTCGACGTGCAATTTCAGTTTTACCGACACCAGTTGGACCAATCATTAAAATATTTTTTGGGGTGATTTCATTTCGCAGATCTTCACGAACATGCATGCGACGCCAGCGGTTACGCAATGCAATGGCGACTGCGCGTTTAGCATCAGCCTGACCGATAATATGCTTATCGAGTTCCTGAACGATTTCACGCGGGGTCATTGAACTTGAGTTATTTAAAAGTTTTGTAGTCATAGTACGGGCAACAGACGCTTATTTGGCGTCAATTGATAATTCTTCAATAGTCAGGTTACGGTTGGTATAAACACAAATATCAGCAGCTATGTTGAGCGCTTTGGTGACGACATCTTCGGCATTGAGTTCAGTATTTTCCATTAATGCAATCGCGGCAGCTTGTGCAAAGGGGCCGCCTGAACCAATCGACATAATGTCGTTTTCCGGTTCTATCACATCACCGTTACCGGAAATGATTAAAGAGGCTTCTTTATCTGCAACGACGAGTAAGGCTTCAAGACGGCGCAGGATTTTGTCGGTACGCCAATCTTTGGCAAGTTCAACAGCCGCGCGGGTGAGATTACCGGAATATTTCTCGAGCTTGCCTTCAAAGCGCTCGAACAGAGTAAAGGCATCAGCTGTGCCACCGGCAAACCCAGCTAGCACTTGATCATTATATAAACGGCGCACTTTACGGGCGTTGCCTTTCATGACGGTGTTACCCATCGACACTTGGCCGTCGCCACCGACAACGACATGTCCATTGCGGCGAACGGAAAGGATGGTGGTACCTCGAAACTGTTCCAAACTGATTTCCTTGCTTTGGTGCTGAAAAGGCAGACGATTGTACACGATCTTGAGGTTCGGGCGTGATTTTTCAAGCTAAAAGGTCGGGGTTTTCTGTGTTAAATCAGGGGGTAACCCTGATTTAAGCCGGTTTTTACAATATCAGGAGCGTTTGCGACGTTTAGCGCGAGGATGTGCGGTATCGTAAACCTGAGCTAGGTGCTGAAAGTCGAGGTGGGTATAGATTTGGGTGGTGCCAATATCGGCATGGCCGAGCAGTTCTTGCACTGCGCGCAGATCCTGGCTGGATTCCAGCATATGGCTAGCAAAAGAATGACGTAGCCGGTGTGGGTGAACTTTGGCATCCAGACCTTGTTTAAGTCCCCATTGTCGCAGACGTGCTTCAATAGCCCGTGCAGATAAACGGCCACCATTGCGACTAACAAATAAAGCCGTTTCATCTATCGCGGCAAGTCCGATACGCGCTTTTAACCAGAGTTGGATGGCCTGAAGTGCGAGGTGACCGACAGGTAGCACCCGGCTTTTGTTACCTTTACCGGTAACCGTCACCAGTGCATCTCGTTGATCGAGATCGCTAATATCCAAACCAACCAGTTCAGAAAGACGCAGACCGGAGGAATACATTAATTCCATTAAAGCGCGGTCGCGTACAGTGAGTGGGTCATCCCCTTTCATGTCGAGCAGGCGTGACATCTGATCAACGTCGAGTACTTTGGGTAATGGCCGTTCTGATTTCGGCGCGCTAACACCTTCGGCAGGATTATGAGTAACGTGCTCTTCACGTAATAAAAATCGAAATAAACTACGCAGTGCTGAAAGTAAGCGTGCAATACTGCGACCATGCAAACCCTGACGATGCAGGTGGGCAACTAATGCGCGAACCTGATGAACGTCAAGCTGATCCCATTCGGTTAATTTTCGATCTTGGCAGTAGCTTTCAACACGTATTAAATCACGGCGATAGTTATCAACAGTACGAGGCGAGAGTCGTCGTTCGTGTTGTAAATGTTGCAGGAAACGTTGAGTCCACTGTGCCTGCGAGTTCATGGTGGCTATTTTAAGTAGGGCTCAAGGGCGCGACCAATCATTTCACCAATGTAGGTTAGAAAAATGGTGCCCATTGCAGGGTGGAATCGATTGATATCAAAACTACCGATAGCGAGTATACCGATCATTTCTTGTTGACTGGTAACGGGTACTAATGCAGCTGAAATAATGGCATCGGCACTGTCACCAAACAGGAACTCTGCCTGTGATGGTTCAAGTGATCCGCAAAGCGGTTTGTTTTTATCGAAAAATTTACTGAACTGTTTTTCAAGCGCAATATCGCGTTCAATAAAAGAATTTTCTTCTAGTGTTGACGATGTTTTAGGCATACCAAAACAACGCAGAGTTGTTGTGTCAGCATTAAATTCGCTGCGTAAAATAACTTGTACTGCGTAGAAAACCTCGTCTAAATCAGTTGTTTCCAACAGGGCTAAAGCCATTTTCTGAATACGGCCATTGAGGCGGTCATTGTCACGGGCAATTTGAATTAAATTATTGAGTTTTTGTTCAAGCTGGTGATTATTGTCACGTAGCACATCGACTTGACGTTCAATCAATGAAATCGCTGTACCACTAGGGTGGGGTAGGCGCAGTTCAGAAAGAATATCGAGATTGTTTTCAAAAAAACGCGGATGCTTTTGTAAATAATCGACAACATCTTTTTCTGCAATGCCATCGATATTTAAATCTTGTTCCTGATGTGAACTCATAATGTTATTTGACCATCGAAAACATGAGTTGCCGGTCCCGTCATCCAGACAGGTTCGCCCTCACCTTTCCAGCTAATACGAAGCATCCCGCCACGCAACTTAACCGTTACACTATCATTAACCCACCCTCGTTGGCGAGCGATAATCATAGCGGCACAAGCACCACTGCCACATGCTTCGGTTTCGCCGGCACCACGTTCAAAAACGCGCAGAATCAGATGGCTGCTATCAGAAACCTGAATAAAGCCAATATTGGCACGTTGCGGGAATAGTTCGTGTGATTCCAGAATAGGGCCAAGTGTTGCAACCGGTGCAGACTCAATATCTTCGACACGAATCACTGCATGTGGATTACCGACTGATACGCAGCCAAATTCGATAGATTGGCCATCAATATTCAGTGTATAGCTGGCTTCACGTTGATCGGTCTGCATGGGTATATCGCTGGGTTCAAAGCGAGGTACACCCATATTGACCGTGATTTGCTCATCGGCTTCGATTTGCAGTGTCATGGGGCCCGAAATGGTTTCAACTTTAATACTGTCTTTGTCAGTGAGACCTTGATCGCGCACAAAGCGGGCGAAGCAGCGTGCGCCGTTACCACATTGCTCGACCTCACTGCCATCAGCATTAAAAATGCGATAGAAAAAATCAGACTCGGCACTGCGAGCGGGTTCGACTATTAAAACCTGATCACAACCAATGCCATGATGCCGATCGGCTAGACCTATAATGGTCTCGCTATCGAGAGAAAGCGATTGATCAATAGCGTTTATGACGACAAAGTCATTGCCGAGGCCATGCATTTTTGAGAACAAAATATTCATGTTGCACAGGTTAGCAGGTTTTTAAACGCTTGCCGCTATTCAGGTAGGCAATGTTCACCATTTATGAGGCTGGCAAGGGTTTCACGTTCACGAATAACGTGCTGTTTATCGCCATCAACCATGATTTCAGCAACGCGGGGTCGTGAATTATAGTTTGAGCTCATTGTGAAACCATAAGCACCCGCCGAACGGACAGCGAGTAAATCACCTTGTTCCAGTGATAAAAGCCGTTGTTTACCCAGAAAATCACCGGTTTCACAAATGGGGCCTACCACATCATAAAGTTGAGCCATCGGAGCAGGTCGTGGTGTGACAGGATCAATCGCCTGCCAGGCACCATAGAGTGCCGGGCGCATAAGATCATTCATGGCGGCATCGATGATGGCAAAATTATGATCATCACCGTGCTTGAGGTATTCAACCTGAGTGAGCAAGACACCGGCATTGCCCACGATAGAGCGACCTGGCTCTAACACGACGGATAATTCTCTACCGATCAGTGCTTCTTTAATAATAGCGGCATAGTCAGTAGCTGATGGCGGCGTTTCATTCGCATAACGGATGCCGATGCCGCCACCGATATCAATATGCTGCAGTTGAATACCGACATCAGAGAGCTTATCGACCAGTGCTAGCGTGCGTTGCATTGCTTCTGCATAGGGCGAAAGTTCGGTTAATTGTGAGCCAATATGGCAATCAATTCCGCGTATTTCAAGATGTTCAAGTTCGTCCGCCATTTTGTAGACATCGAACGCTTGATCAATAGGAATACCAAATTTGTTTTCTTTTAAGCCGGTAGAAATATAAGGATGAGTGCCCGCATCGATATCAGGATTAACGCGCAGGGAAACTGGCGCAATCACGCCATGAGCAGCGGCAATCTCATTAATTCGCAGTAATTCAGGCTCGGATTCAGCGTTAAAACAATGAATACCTACTTCAAGGGCCCTTTCTATTTCGATTGTTTGTTTACCGACGCCGGAGAATACGACTTTGTCGGCGGCACCACCGGCTGCCAGAACGCGTTCAAGCTCGCCGATTGAGACAATATCGAAACCAGAACCAAGACGGGCGAGGATGTTAAGAACAGCTATATTTGAATTGGCCTTTACGGCATAACAGATTAAGTGTGGTAGTTCAGACAGTGCGTTGGCATAAGCCAGCCAGCTAGACTCAATAGCGGCGCGTGAGTAGACGTAGCTTGGCGTACCAAACGTTGAGGCGATCTCATTAAGAGCAATGCTTTCGGCAAATAGCGTACCGTCTGCATAATGAAATGCAGCGTCAGACATGTTTGTTCTCCATCAGGCTTGTTGCTGTGCGTGGTTAGAGGCTTGATCAGGCAGGTAAAGTTTACCTTTTTGACCGCAGCCAGATAGCAGCAGGGGCAGCGCCACCAGTATAATCAGGCTGATTTTACCCAGTGGTCGTGAGGAGTTGCTTGTTTTAGTGTGTGTTGTCATGAACAAAGTCCTGGCCGAGCAGTCATTTTGATGCAGTATAAACGAAACTTGCCGCTATGCACGCGTATGGCACGATCTTCGCTATATAATTGTCCTACCAGTATAGAGATTTTATTAAGGAATCGCGTTGCAGTTACGTAATGACATTTTTCTCCGGGTCGCATTATCGATTTTGTTGCCCATGACAGCATTAGTGCTGGCGGCAACCTATTATACAGAGCAGCGCTATGAGAAGGATGTGCGGGCAGAGCTTGCCGGCAGCCTGGAAAGTCTGGCGGGCGAAATTGACCGTCGGCTGGCATCGGATCGAGAAACGTTTGCAGCACTGGCAAAGGCGCCAGCGATTGAACAATACATTCCAGTTATGCACGCGGCGGCAGAGGGAGAATTGCATCCCGAGTTTTTTAATCGCACGGATAGCATTAATCGCTTTTTGGAAGCTTTCCAACAAGTAGTCCCTTCGATGAATACTTTGCGGGTACTCGATTCTCAGGCCAACACTTTAGTGAAAGTGCGATTTGGTCAAAGCGCGCCTGCATCGTTTGATGGGATTGAGAGTTTTCCCTTTGCCGAAGAAGAAATTGATGATGAACAATATTTAAATCGTCTGTATGAATTACCTAATAACGAAGTGGGCGTGACGCTGCTTAATCAAACCAAGTCTGAACAGGAAGAGAATACCAGCCTACCGATGTTGGATTATATTTTGCCTATGTCACGCGATGGTGTGTTTGTTGGCTACATGGTTGTCAATATGTTGGGTGAGCAAATAAACCGTATTCTTGAGTTCACGCGCCGTCCACGTGATGCAAAAATTTTAATTGTAGAAGTTAATCCTGAAGAACCTGATCGTCATGAAGTAATACTTTATGATGATAGCCAGTCACTAAGCTTTACAGATAACAAGTCGCATGAAAGACGGTTAAAAAATATTTTATCTGAAGATCTTTATAAGAAAATTGTTGGTGAGCCGGAAGGATATGTCACCAATAAAGATAATTCTGAATTAATCTATTTTTCTGAATATATGCCCTATCCGGATTTGTTAGCGCATTGGATTGTAATGTTGCGTGTTGATCAAAATGCAATTGATGCTCCCTTCAGGCAAATACGTATCGTGAGTTTAATTTTTGCCGGAATTAGTTTAGTTATTAGTTTATGGTTGGCGGGCATTACCGCAAATCAAATTGCTAAACCGGTTACGCAATTAGCAAGAACAATAAAAGAGTATGCGAATGGTTTGAGCAAAGTACGAGCGAATGCAAAAGAAAGTAGCGAGGAAATTTCTGAGCTAGCTGATTCTTTTAATTACATGGCTGATACATTAGATAAAGCTGCGGCCGAACGAGAGCGCTCGCAACACATTATGTTGCAACAAGATAAGTTGGCAAGTATTGGGCAAATGGCCGCAGGAATTGGCCATGAACTTAATAATCCTTTAAATAATATTTTAACATTAAGTAAATTATTAGAACGTAATGCAAGCTGTGCAGATGAAGGTAGCAAGCAGGACATTATTTCTTTACGCGAAGAAACATTACGTGCCTCAGGTATTGTTCAGGGTATTTTAAATTTTGCCAGGCAGGTGCCTCCGAATTTTTCACAATTTAAAATTGAACCATGGATAGAAGACACCTTTGCCTTAGTGCAGCAGCAGGCGAATAAAAACGCTATTTTACTAGTATCTGGTGGTGATTTAACGTCTTCGGTTTATGGTGATAGAGGCCAATTGCAGCAAGTGTTAATTAACTTATTACTCAATGCTATACAGGCTAGTGCCCGTGATAGTGTTGTAGAAGTTTTTGTTCATTCAGATGCGGACATGGTTTTTATTTCAGTATCGGATAGTGGCATAGGTATCGAACCAGAGGAGTTGGATAAAATATTTGATCCATTTTATAGCAGCAAACAAGTTGGCGAAGGATATGGTCTAGGCTTGTCAATCAGTATGGGCATCATCGAACAACATGGTGGTGAGTTGACGATACGTAATAATAATGAAGTAGGTGTGCTGGCAGTGATGACATTACCAACTAAGGCGAAGCAGGAATAAAAGTATGACAAGTAATGAAGAACGTCCGCTAATTGTTTTTATTGACGATGATGCCAAAGCTGGCGAATTGATGCTGCGCTTTATTGACGAAAAAAAATATCGTTGTGAGGTTTTTAAGAATCCTGATCATGCGATGGAATTTATTAATGTTAATCAGGTTGATTTAGTCATTACCGATTTGCGTATGCCAGGTCTGACTGGAATGGAATTATTGGCTGAAGTTAAAAATCTCAATGCAGATATACCTGTGATTATGATGACAGCATTTTCTACGGTTGATAATGCAATAGAAGCACTGCGACTTGGTGCGGCAGATTTTATAAAAAAGCCTTACGACATGGACGAGTTATTGGTCTTAATTGATAAAACGTTAAAACATCATCAACTTGAAACAGAGAATTTATTACTTAAACGTCAGCTTAGTGATGAGAAACATCGCTATGGTATGTTGGGTCAAAGCGAGGCAATGCAAAAGGTTTATGCAACCATAGAGAAGATTGCCGATATTCGTTGCAATGTTATTTTAGAAGGTGAGTCGGGTTGTGGTAAAGAATTGGCGGCACGTGCAATTCATTATCAAAGCAGTGTAGCTGATCGACCTTTTATTGTTATCGATTGTGGCTCCCTAACAGATAGTTTACTTGAGTCAGAATTATTTGGTCATGAAAAAGGTGCTTTTACTGGTGCCGCGCAAAGTAAACCGGGTTTGTTAGAAATGGCAAGTGGCGGTACCGTGTTTCTGGATGAAATTTGTAATATTTCAGATGCGATGCAAACCAAGTTAATGCGCGTAGTACAAGAACAAACTGTGCAGCGAGTAGGCGGGATAAAGCCAGTACAAATTGATGTGCGTTTTGTGGTCGCAACGAATCGCAATCTGGAAGAAATGGTTGCGCAAAATAAATTTCGTCATGATCTCTATCACCGTTTTAATGTGGTTAATTTACGCATGCCTTCTTTACGTGAGCGACGTGAAGATATCCCTGAGTTGGTTCAGCATTTTGTTAATCACTTCGCCGATCGGTTTAATCGTGAGGTTAAAGGCTTTGATGCCAAATCCATGCAAGAATTGTGTGAATATGAGTGGCCGGGTAATGTACGGGAATTAAGAAATCTGGTTGAGAGGCATGTTGCACTGGCTGAGGGAGAAATTTTGACTCTGGAGGCACTCCCAACGCTTTCCAGAGGTGATTCTATCGATGCAGATTTGCCTACACTAGAAGAATTGGATAAGCGTTACATATTGAAATTATTAGAAAAGTTCTCTGGAAACAGGGAAAAAACAGCCGAAACATTGGGTATAAACAAATCTACGCTTTGGCGCAGATTGCAGCAATACCAGAAAATCGAGGATTGAGCGGATTAATGCACTCTGCATTGTAAATGGTGCGAGATGCACCCTTTTTGCTAGTCAGGACTCAAATTCAAGTTCTGGTACAGTGTAACCTAGAATTGTAGGAGGATAATTATTATGAATAATCAACGACGCAGTTTTTTGCGTAATTCAATGGCTGGTGGACTAGTTGCGGTATCTGTCGCTTCAGGATTACTCACACCGTCTCGCGTGCTTGCAGCATGGCCAAAAGCTGCTTTTGATTCTAAAGATACCAAAAAATCAATGAAAGGCTTACTTGGTAGCGAAACGTTTGAAGAAACAAACAAAATCAAGCTACGTACACCTGATATTGCGGAAAACGGTTCAGTTGTACCGGTCACCGTGAAAACTAAAATTACTGGCGTAGAGTCTATTAGTGTCTTCGCTCTGGAAAATGCCCGCCCACTGGCTATTTCAGCAAATATGAGCGCAAAAGCACGCCCGGTTTTAGCAACACGTATCAAACTTGGTAAGACTTCTAAGGTCATTGCTGTAGTTCGTGCAGATGGCAAGCTTTACGGTGCAACGAAGACAGTCAAGGTTACGCTTGGCGGTTGTGGCGGTTAAGGAGAGATAGACATGGCTAAGAAAAAATTAAAAGTACGTGCAAGTGGTAAGAAAGGTTATGCCGTTATTAAGGCTATCTTATTCCACCCTATGGAAACCGGTCTTCGTAAGAGTAAAGAAACAGGCCAAGTGATTCCTGCTCATTACATTCAGGAAGTTTCGGTAAAGCACAATGATGCTGAAGTAATTAAAGTAAATATGGGTATCGCTGTTTCTAAAAACCCATATTTATCAGTAGAGATTGACGGTGCTGCAAAAGGTGATGCCATCACAATTGGTTGGTTAGACAACCTCGGTGAAGAAGCCTCAACGAATGTTAAAGTAAGCTAATAAATAATTTGTTGATTTTGCAATGCGCGGATTGCGATATGCAATCCGCGTTTTTGTTTGAGGGCTATAAAAAATACTAAGTTGTTGTTTTGTATTACATATGCAAGTTGGTATGACTCTTGCGACAGATAATAATGTGAAACGAAGAAAACACACAGGAGCAGTAATAATGAATCAAACACGCAGAACATTCCTCAAGGGCTCAATGGCCACAGGTGCTGTTGCTGTTGCGGTTGGTGCCGGTCTTCTGACCCCACAAACTGTATTAGCGGCATGGCCAAAAGGCGCATTTGAAGCCAAAGGTGTC
>Ga0316207_10001308_pt1 | contig 31514 bp, 29 predicted proteins | sample 6weekpyrite_MG_FD_204943 | JGI IMG/M metagenome (GOLD analysis project Ga0316207, IMG submission 204943) | Microbial mat bacterial communities from mineral coupon in-situ incubated in ocean water Damariscotta River, Maine, United States -... | ecosystem: Environmental > Aquatic > Marine >...
AACGGCAGATGGCCCTTTTCCATCAGCTGATACAGGCGATGCACACCGGTGGTGGTTTCCTCGGACACGCCCTTGATCATCCGCCGCTGTTTCACGAACCAGCCGGGGCTGTCCTTCAGGCGCTTCCGGATCTGGGCAAAGAAAGCGACCTCTTCGTCGGATGTCGGCGTCTCGATCAGGCCGGTTTCGCCCTCTTCGACCCGGGCACCGATCAGGATGTACATGGTGGCGTCGCCGCCATCATCCAGGATCATGTTGCAGCCGCCCTCCTGAAAATGAAAGATCCTGTCGGCATAGTCCCAGTATTCTTCCAGCGTCTCGCCCTTGATCGCGAACACCGGCACACCGCTGGCGGCAATCGCGGCGGCGGCATGGTCCTGGGTGGAAAAGATGTTGCAGGACGCCCAGCGCACCTCGGCGCCCAATGCGACCAGCGTCTCGATCAGAACAGCGGTCTGAATGGTCATGTGCAACGAGCCCGCGATGCGCGCACCCGCCAGCGGCCTGGTGTCGCCATATTCGGCGCGCAGGGCCATCAGGCCGGGCATTTCGGTTTCCGCGATGTCAAGTTCCTTGCGGCCAAACTCGGCAAGCGCGATGTCTCTTACAATGTAATCCTGGGCCATTCCCGGCTGCTCCTCGCGGCGTTCTGATATGCGGGCGCGTCTAGCACCGCCGCCGGGTCTGGGCAACCGCAAGGTGACGTCGCCAACGCAAGTTGCGTCACATCGAATTCACCCGGTCAAACGAAACCCGTTCTAGCCGGGCACGCCCATCAATACCAGATCGGGGTCCTGCTGATGCCAGTTGGTGCCGCTGGCCAGAATGCAGGCAATGCCATCCGCTCGGGTCATCAGCACGGTCCAGGTGCCGGTGTCCGGCGCGGCCCAGATTTCAAGAACCTGAACATCGGACCGCAAGCCGCCCGCGGCCAATCCCTCGCCGAACTGGTCCTGCAGCCGCGTCACCAGCGTATCGCGCAGGGCGCAGCTTTGGCCATAGGCCGGCGCCGCCACACCTGCGATGGCGAACAAAACTCCGGCGGTGAGGATGCGTTTGAACATGACACTTTCCTTTCCTTCACGTTTCGGATCTGAAAGGAGGCGCGCATCGGAGGAAGGCACGCGCCCCCCTCGGTCTGATATCGTGATCGGAACGCCCCTGTGCAAAACACAACACTTCACAGAGGCGCTGGCAGAATGCGATCAAGACCGCCAAAGCCTTGATGACGAATGTGGCGAATTCGGGGCAGGATGGCAGATGGACCGGAAAGGCAGATAATATGGCAACACCCCCCCGCGCCTGGCAACGGATGCTTTCGGGCCGCAGGCTGGACCTGCTGGACCCGACGCCGATGGATATCGAGATCGGGGATATCGCCCACGGGCTGGCTTTCGTTGCGCGCTGGAACGGGCAGACCCACGGCGATTTTCCCTATTCGGTGGCCGAGCATTCGCTGCTGGTCGAGCAGATTTTCGGCCGCCAGAACCCCGGCGCCCCGGTCAAATGGCGGCTTGCCGCCTTGCTGCATGATGCGCCGGAATATGTGATCGGCGACATGATCAGCCCGGTGAAGGCCGCGGTCGGGCCCGGATACGGCGCGCTGGACGACCGGCTGGCCGCCGCGATCCATCTGCGCTTCGGCCTGCCCAGCGCCCTGCCGAAATCGATCAAGACCAGGATCAAGCGCGCCGACAGACTGTCCGCCTGGCTGGAGGCGACCCAGATCGCCGGGTTCACCAAAGCCGAAGCCAACAAACACTTTGGCCGCTTCTCTGCCGAGCAGACCGAGGGCCTGCACATCCAACTGCGCGCGCCCATCGCCACCCGCGCTGCCTTCACGGCCCGCCACGCGGCGCTGCTGGCCGGGATGTGACGTGCAACCGCGACCCATGTCGTCACGTTCTTCGATCCAGGGCCAGCCCGGCGCTGCCCGGTTCCCGGCACCAGCATAGGCCGGCGCCGCGATGCGTGGTCAGGCGCGCCGCCGGGCCGAAATCATTTTTGTACAAAATGGGGAAATCTCGGCGTCAACCTGCCCCGTTTTGTACAGGACAACGCGATTTCACCGCCGCGCTGCCGGTGTCCGTCGCCCATCCGACAAAACCGCCGTCCACGAAAATCAGCCGCAGCCCATCCCGCCAGGTCACGATTTCTTCGCAAGGCTCACGCAGCATCCGGCCTGTCGGTCCTTCGCCCTTCAGCTTGCTCACAGCCGCGATCACCCCGGCGCGAGCACGCCGAAAATCGATCCGCAATTCGGTCCCGTTGGGCTGCAACCCGCCGGCATCCGGCGTCAGCCCGACCGCGGGCGGACCGGTCGGCGTTGCCGTGCAACCCGCTAGAAAGATTAAGAAAACTCGGGTTTGACGAATCACCTGGGGCTGCGTTTGGCCAGGATACGCTGCAGCGTGCGCCGGTGCATGTTCAGCCGCCGCGCAGTCTCAGAGACGTTGCGGTCACACAGCTCATAGACCCGCTGAATATGCTCCCAGCGAACCCGATCCGCGCTCATCGGGTTTTCGGGCGGCGGCGGCAGCTCGTCGCCGCGCGCCAGCAGCGCATTGGTGATGTCATTGGCATCGGCAGGTTTTGACAGGTAATCCGTCGCCCCGATCTTCACCGCCGCCACAGCGGTGGCAATCGCCCCATACCCGGTCAGCACCACGACCCGGCAATCCGGCCGCCGTTCGCGCAAAACTTCAACAATATCAAGGCCATTGCCGTCTTCCAGCCGCAGATCGACCACCGCATATGCCGGCGGGCGGGCGGTGGCGATGGCTTTGCCAGCGGCGACGGACCCGGCCATTTCCGGCGCAAAACCGCGCTTTTCCATGGCCCGCGCCAGACGGCGCAGGAACGGCTCGTCATCGTCAACCAACAGCAGGGACTTGTCATCACCCAAATCGTCCAACTCACGCTCGGCCATCGCCGGTCCCTTCTGAATTTCCGTCTTTGTTCAGCGGACCTTAGTTTGCGTGCGCGCCGGGGTCAATTTGCCTCAGGTGCTGCGTCGATGAAACAGGCGCTGCGCGACGCCATATCCGCCGCACTATCGCCGCGCTTGAAAAACTCGGCAAAGCCGGTTCCGGGCAGCACCAGATAGGTGAAGGTGGAATGATCCACCAGATAGAACTCGTCCTCGGCGTCCTGCTTGCGGAAATAGGTCTTGTAAGCCCGCGAGGCCGCCCTGATCTGTTCAGCCGAGCCGGTCAGCCCGATCATGTCCTCATGCATGTAGCTGGCAAACTCTGCAACCACCTCGGGCGTGTCGCGGTCCGGGTCGATCGAGATGAACACCGGCTGCACGTCATAGCCGCGCGATTGCAGCAGATCGACCGCCTCGGCGTTGCGGGCGTTGTCCAGCGGGCAGACGTCGGGACAGAAGGTATAGCCAAAATAGACCAGCGACGGCTTGGTGATCACATCGGCATCGGTCACGGTCTGCCCCTGACCGTTCACCAGGGTGAACGGCCCGCCGATGCTGGCCGATCCGCCGGCGATGGCGCTGGTACGGCAGGCGGCAAATGCATCGTCTGGCGCGCGCCCCAAGGTGACCCACCAGGCGGCGCCCAACAGCGCCATCAGGGCAGCGATAGCGACAATGGCGTAGGTTTTGATCATGGTTGCTCCTGTCACGGATTGCGCGCATTGATCCGCCAGAGCTTTGCCCACTACAATGCAACAGGATGACGCAAGTAGGACCAAGGCACATGAATGGCTGATCCGCACCCTGGCCTTCTGGCAGAGGACCGCCGCAGCAACTGGGTACGCCTGCGCACGCTGATCGTTCTGCGCTGGATCGCCATCGCCGGGCAGCTGGCCGCGATCACGGTGGCCCAGCGGTTCTTCAGCCTCAGCCTGGAACTTGGCCTCAGCTACGTCGCCATCGGCGCGTCGATCATCGCCAACCTGGTCGCCATCTTCGTTTACCCGGAAAACAAGCGTCTGACCGAGCGCGAAGTCCTTCTGATGCTGCTGTTTGACATCGCGCAGCTGTCGTTCCTGCTGTACCTGACCGGCGGGCTGCACAACCCGTTCGCCCTGCTGATTCTGGCACCGGTGACGATCTCGGCCACGGCGCTGCACCTGCGTTCCACCCTGTTGCTGGGCGCTGTCGCAATCGCCATGATCACATTCGTTGCGTTCTTCAACATCCCGCTGCGCACCGAACAGGGCCTTGTCATGCGGATGCCGCAGGTTTTTGTGTTCGGCACCTGGGCGGCGATCACCATCGGGATCGTGTTCGAGGCCATCTATGCGCGCCGCGTGACCTCGGAAATCCACTCGATGTCCGAGGCGCTGCTGGCGACGCAAATGGCGCTGGCCCGAGAGCAGAAGCTGACCGATCTGGGCGGCGTGGTGGCCGCCGCCGCGCACGAGCTGGGCACGCCGCTGGCGACAATCAAGCTGGTCAGTTCCGAACTGATTGACGAGCTGGCCGACCGCCCCGACCTGCGCGACGACGCCGAACTGGTGCGCGATCAGGCGGATCGCTGCCGCGATATATTGCGCTCTATGGGCCGGGCCGGGAAAGAGGATTTGCACCTGCGCCACGCGCCGCTGGGCGAGGTGATCCGCGAAGCCGCGGAACCGCATTCGGATCGCGGCAAACAGGTGTTGATCGACCTGAGCGCCGGGACGGGCGCGCTGCCTGCCCAACCCGAGATCGCGCGGCGGCCCGAGATCATTCACGGTCTGCGCAACCTGGTGCAGAACGCGGTCGATTTCGCCGAAACCACCGTCTGGATCGATGCGGTCTGGACGCCCGATACGATCGACATCCGCATTATCGACGACGGGCGCGGGTTTCCGCCGCATCTGCTGGGCCGGATCGGTGATCCGTTCGTGCGCAACCGCCGCAACCCCGAGGATCGCGGAACCCGGCCGGAATACGAAGGCATGGGGTTGGGGCTGTTCATTGCCAAGACCCTGCTGGAACGCTCTGGTGCCGAGCTGAGTTTTGACAATGGCAGCGATCCCGTAGTTTCGCGCAGCACCCCGGGCACGCGCGGCGGCGCGATTGTCGAGGTCGCCTGGCCGCGCGCGGCCATCAGCCCGGCAGAAACTGAAAAGAAACGTGGATTGGGAGAAAACCAACCCATCGAAGTTTGAAGCGTTTCGCGAAAATCCTGAGACGCCAGTCTTTATAGAAACGGCGCAACATCAATTGGTTGCCAGGACGTTTTTCATAAAACCGGATTCGGGCTTTATGAAAAACGCTATAGATGAATTTAACGCCCTGTTAACTTTGATGAAGCTAATCTTGTCGCTGGGACAAGAAGACAGGCTTTGGTCATGGAGTTATTGACGCTTGCGCAAGCGGCTGCGCTGATTTTCACCGGATTTGCCACGGCACTGGCAGCGCTTGTGTTCATGACGGGCCGCCGCCGGACCGGCGTCGCAGCCCAGCCGGTCACAACGGCACCCGAGATCGCGTTTTTGTTCGATGGCGAAACCTTGCTGGATGCGTCAGATGCGGGCCGACGCCTGCTGGACATGACGCCAGCACGGGGCAGCGATATCATGCGCCTGGTGACGTTTCTTGCGCCGCGGTTTCCGGATTTGCACGATCAGGTGATGGCCAGTGGCGAGTTGGACGCGCTTGACATGGTCTCTTCGGACGGATCTTCGCGACTGCTGGTCGACGTCGCTGCCGGCCGGGTACGCCTGACGCTGGAGGATTACGATTCCGATCCCGGCGCGCAACCGGATCGGCACAGCTTTCATGCGCTGACCGATGAGCTGGCCAATTATCGCGCCCTGGACCATGGCGGGCCGGTGCCGGCCTGGCGCCAGACAGAGGATGGCAAGATCATCTGGGCCAACGCGGCTTATCTGGCGCTCGCCGCGCAGACCCGCCAGGGCGAAAACCGCAGCGGGCTGACGCCGATGCTTTTTGGTCTTGGCAACCTTGCAGTGCATCTCGATGGCGGAATGCAACGGCGGCAATTGAATCTGACGCCGGATGCTCCGCCGCAATGGTATGACTGTCAGGTTCAGCCGCTTGGAGCGGATTATCTGATCACCGCGCTGCCCGTCGACAGCGCCGTCCGGGCCGAACGCGATCTGCAGGATTTTGTCCAGGCATTGACCCAGACATTCGCCCATCTCAGCGTCGGGCTGGCGATCTTTGACCGCACCCGCCGCCTGACGTTGTTCAACCCGGCATTGACCGATCTGCTGACGTTGCCACCGGAATTTCTGATCACACATCCGCCGCTGTTCCGGTTTCTCGACAAGCTGCGCGAGCGGCAGATGATCCCCGAGCCCAAGAACTACAGAAGCTGGCGCCAGCAGATGTCGGAACTGGAAGCCGCGGCCGCCGATGGCAGCTATTCCGAGACCTGGACGCTTGGCGACGGGCGTACCTATCAGGTCACAGGCCGCCCGCATCCCAACGGCGCCGTCGCTTTTCTGTTCGAGGACATCAGCGCCGAGATTTCGCTGACCCGGCGGTTCCGGGCCGAACTGGAAACCGGCCAGGCCGTTATCGACAGTCTGGACGAGGCGATTGCGGTGTTCTCGCCTGCAGGTTTCCTGATCATGTCCAACCGGATCTACGCCGATCTTTGGGATTGCGACCCCTCGACGTCTTTGGGACAGGTCACGTTCCATGACGCCACGCGCCGCTGGCAGCAGTTCTGCAATCCTTCGCCGGTCTGGGGCAATGCCCGCGATTTCGCGGCCACCATCGGCGTGCGGTCGAACTGGACCGCCGAGGTGCGGCTGCGCGATGGCCGCCGCCTGTGCTGCCGGTTCGAGGCGCTGCCCGGCGGTGCCACGCTGGCCGCTTTTGCCGAGCCGACCGGTACCGTGTATGCTCCGGTTCCAGACGCGCTGGAGCCTGTGACCGCATGACGGTGCCGTGAACGGACGTGTTTCTTTTGCCCGGCGGTTCCTGTATCAGGCGCGCTATTCGCCAAGGAGATGCGTCAGATGCCGGGCCCCGACACGAGTTCCGCCCCGATCACGCAGGATGTTCACACCATTCCGCGCAAACTGCCCGAACAGACCCGCCGGAATCTGGTCGGTCTGACGCGAGACGCGTTGCGCGATGCCCTGATCGCGGCGGGCACGCCCGAAAAGCAGGCAAAAATGCGCACCGGGCAGGTCTGGCAGTGGATCTACCAGAAAGGCGTGCGGGATTTTGAGGCGATGACCAATCTGGCCAAGCCCTATCGCGCCCTGCTGGCCGAACATTTTCAGATTACGCTGCCCGAGGTTGTCACCCGCGAAGTTTCCGCCGACGGCACCCGCAAATATCTGGTGCGGATCGCGGGCGGGCACGAGGTTGAGACCGTCTATATCCCCGAGACCGACCGCGGAACGCTGTGCATTTCCTCGCAGGTCGGCTGTACTCTGACCTGCTCGTTCTGCCACACCGGCACGCAGATGCTGGTGCGCAACCTGACAGCCGGCGAGATCATCGGCCAGGTCATGCTGGCGCGCGATGATCTGGGCGAATGGCCCGCCCCCGGCAAGAACCCGCATGACGAAACCCGGCTGCTGTCCAACATCGTGCTGATGGGCATGGGGGAACCGTTGTACAATTTCGAAGCGGTGCGCGACGCCATGAGAATCGCGATGGACCCGGAAGGCATCTCGCTTTCCCGCCGGCGGATCACGCTGTCAACCAGCGGCGTCGTGCCCGAAATCGCCCGCACCGCGCGGGAAATCGGCTGTTTGCTGGCGGTATCGTTCCATGCCACCACCGACGAGGTCCGCGACCGGCTGGTGCCGATCAACAGGAAATGGAACATTGCGAAGCTTCTGGATGCGCTGCGCGACTATCCAAAGGCGTCCAACTCCGAACGGATCACCTTTGAATACGTGATGCTGAAGGATGTGAACGACAGCGACGCGGATGCGCATCGTCTGGTCGAACTGATCAGAGGCATTCCCGCCAAGATCAACCTGATCCCGTTCAACGAATGGCCCGGCGCGCCCTATCAAAGGTCCTCGGGCAACCGGATCCGCGCCTTTGCCGATATCATCTACAAGGCCGGCTATGCCTCGCCGATCCGCAGGCCGCGCGGCGAGGATATCATGGCCGCCTGCGGTCAGCTGAAATCGGCGACCGATCGCGCGCGCAAAAGCCGGGCGCAAATCGCGGCGGACGCCGGGCTTTAATGGTTTTTTCACCTGAACTGGTCAGACAGGATGTATGACCCGGATAACCGTCTCGTTCGAACTGGAAGATTTGGCCCTTGAAGCGGTGCAATTGGCCGCCGCCGCAGAGGACGTCAGCCCAGGGCAGATTTTTCGCGATGCGATTGAGCGGGATCTGCGCCGCCGCGACAAAGCGAAGAGGGCCGTCAGGACCGATGAGCGGCTCGTCGCTCCCCTGCGGTCGCTTCTCGCGGACGAACTGGCATTCTCAAATACCTGGGTCGAGCTACAGAACCGGCTGGCCGCGAAGGGATACGCTTTTCGAGAATCCGGTGGCGGTCTGATCCTTGTACGGGCGGACGGCGGAGACAAAGTATGCAAGGCATCCGACCTGGGCTATAGCCACGCACGCCTGGCGCGCCGGTTGAACCAGCCGTTCCCAAATCACACCCAGACAAGAGTCGTCGCCCGCCAGATGCGGGCCTAGACTTTCGACGACGACCCCTCGATCACTTCAACCGCCTCTTCGGCAGTTTCCACGAAACGGAACAATTTCAGATCGTCTGCCGAGATCGTGCCCGCGTCGGCCAGCGCGTCCCAGTTGATGATCTTGCGCCAGAAATCCTCGCCGAACAGGATGAACGGCACCGGCTGCATTTTCCCTGTCTGGATCAGCGTCAGCGCCTCGAACATTTCATCCAGCGTGCCGAAGCCGCCCGGAAAGATGCAGACCGCTTTGGCGCGCATCAGGAAATGCATCTTGCGGATGCCGAAGTAGTGAAAGTTGAAACACAGATCCGGCGTTACATAAGGGTTCGGCGCCTGTTCATGCGGCAGCACGATGTTCAGCCCGATGGAGATCCCGCCCGCGTCCGCGGCGCCGCGATTTCCAGCCTCCATCACACCGGGCCCGCCGCCGGTGACGATGACGTTCTCGTAGCCGCCATTCGCCATGCTGTTTTCGGTCATAAGATACGCAAAGCGCCGTGCTTCGTCATAGAACCGGCTTAGATCGGCCAGCGTTTCGGTGCGCGCGGTATGCTTTTGAGCCGGTTCCGGAATGCGCGCGCCGCCGAACAGAACGACGGTCGACACGATCCCGTATTCCGACAGCAACAATTCCGGCTTCAGCAATTCCAGTTGCAGGCGCACCGGGCGCAATTCGTCCCGGCACAGAAATTCCGCATCGTTGAAGGCAAGCCGATAGGCAGGGGTACGGGTTTGCGGCGTATCCGGTATTATGCGCGCCGTTTCGACATCCTGATGCGCGTTCGGAAAAACCCTCCGTCGATTGTCCTTCATCACTGTCTCCCGGATTGGCTGCATTGCACAGCACTTGCCTTGGCTCTATAGGCGGAACCGAACTTAGACCAGTCACGATGTGGAGCCCAGACCATGCCCAACGCCCAGCTTGAAACCGCCATCGAGTCCGCGTGGGATGCCCGCGACAGCATAACCCCCGCCACCACCGGAGAAACCCGCGAGGCCATCGAGGATACTTTGAATGCGCTGGACAGCGGCGTGCTGCGTGTGGCCGAAAAGCAAGCGGATGGCAGTTGGCATGTCAATCAATGGGCCAAGAAGGCGGTGCTGCTGGGGTTTCGCATCAAGGATATGGAGCAGCAGGCGGGCGGGCCGCAGGGCGCGGGCTGGTGGGACAAGGTTGACAGCAAGTTCCTGGGCTGGGGTGAAAATCAGTGGCGCGCCGCCGGGTTTCGCGCGGTGCCCAACTGTATCGTGCGCAAATCCGCCTTCATCGCGCCGGGCGTGGTGCTGATGCCATCCTTCGTCAATCTTGGCGCCTATGTCGATGCCGGCACGATGGTGGACACCTGGGCCACGGTCGGGTCATGCGCGCAGATCGGCAAGAACGTGCATCTGTCCGGCGGCGTCGGCATCGGCGGCGTGCTGGAACCGATGCAGGCCGGCCCGACCATCATCGAGGACAATTGCTTCATCGGCGCCCGGTCCGAAGTGGTCGAAGGCTGCATCGTGCGCGAAGGCAGCGTTCTGGGTATGGGCGTGTTCATCGGCCAGTCCACCAAGATCGTGGATCGCGACAGTGGCGAGGTCATGTATGGCGAAGTGCCACCCTATTCGGTGGTCGTCGCGGGATCGATGCCATCGAAAAACGGCATCAACCTGTATTGCGCCGTGATCGTGAAGCGGGTGGATGAGCGCACCCGGTCAAAGACCGGCATCAACGAGCTTTTGCGCGACTGATCGCGGGCGGCCTCAGGGCCGCCCGAACCAGCGCAGGACGATTTCGCCATACGCACCGGTCTCGCCCAGCCGTAACAGGGTCCGGTTGATCGGTTCGCGCAGCACGCTGCCTTCGGGCAAGGCGATGCCGTAATTTTCGGGGCGAAACACCCGTTCGATCAGGCGGGCCGTGCCTTTTCCATCCGTGGCCACGTAATGCGATAAGATCGGACCGTCAAACACCACCGCGTCCAGGGTATCGGATTCAAATGCCTCCAGCAGTTCGGCCAGCGAGGTAAAGGTCTTGTGCCCGATCTCGCGGCTGCGCAGGAACGCGCTGGCGGTGGACCCCTCGGTGGTGGCGACCCGCCGCCCTTCGAGATCCTCAATCGACTTGATCGAGCCGGTAATCGCCTCGACCGTCAGCGAGGCGGTGATATGGGCCACGAAAACCGACACCACGAACAGGCTGGATATCACCATTACAACACCCAGCAAACGCCCCGGTATCGACCTCGGCATGCGTTCCTCAAACCCGCCGTTGACCACCAGGTTCAACGCCCACCAGAACGCCGGAAACATCGCCTTGTTGGCGGATTGGTCGAAATAGGGCTGCTTGCGCCGCTCGAACGCCCACATCAGCATCCCGGCCGCGAACAGGATCGCAAAGGCGGCAATCATGGCCCGCAGCAGATCGTAGCTGAACAGCGCGCCCCAGATTCCGCTGCTGGTATCGGAAGCGCGGACCATGATTTGCAGCCCGCTTTCAAAGATCGGCTGGCTGAAATCCATCTCGGTCTCGCGGTCGGCGGTGATCGAGATGTTGGCGATGGCACCGTCGAGCTGCCCAGAGCTGACCTGCTGCAACATCTCGGAAAAGCTGTCGGCTTTCTGAAACCGCACCTCGCGCCCAAGTTCCTGGGCGATAAGCTGCATCAGTTCGATGCTGAACCCGGTCCGCTCGCCGCGTTCCTCAAACGAAAACGGGCGCCGGTCGACGGTTGAGAACACCAGCGGCCGGTCCTGCGCGATGGCGGGCGCCGCCAGACACAGGAATACAATCGACAGAATCAATCGCGTCATTGGGCGTTTGCCCTCCCCAGAGTTCCCCAGCCGAACGGACAATCTGGTGTTACACAGCTGTCCCGTTTCTGCCAAGCCAAAGCAGCGAAGCAGACGCGATCACATATTGCACTCCGGGGCTGCGTCTGCCACCCAGCGAAAATGACACGCGAGAAAAGCAGACAGCAGGTCTTTACCCTGCTGGTCGAAGTCGGGCGCAAATCCGGCGATGGTTTGCCCAAGGGTGCGACGGGCGCCGCGCTGATGTGCTATGCCGGCGGCGTGGACGAGGCCGAGGCAGTGCGCGAGACCGTCGCGATCCTGAAACAGGCCGACATGGCGCCGCTGGACGTTACCGGCTATGGCACGCTGCAAGAGCGGATCGCGGACGGCCACGATATCAGCGATGAAGAACGCCAGCTAATGGACCGCGCCCTGGCCGAAAAAGCGGTCATCGTCGCGCAGATGACACCGTTTTACGAATAGCCTCGGGCGCGGGTTTCAATCGCCGATCTCGGCGTCCGGATCGACAGGCTTTTTATGGGCGACGCCCTGGTGGCATTCGATGCAGGTTTGCCCCTTTTCCAGGCCTTCACGCATCTTTTCGGCGGCCCGGCGGTCCTGCGCTTCGAAATCCATCGTTTCATAGGAATGACAGTTGCGGCATTCCCTGCTATCGTTGGACAGCATCGTTTTCCAGACCCGGTTGGCCATCGCCCATCGTTCGGCCTCGAATTTCTCCGGCGTGTCGATCTTGCCGGTGATCTTGGCCCAAAGCTCGCCGGTCGCCTGAACCTTGCGCACCACTTTCGGGCCCCAGGCATGCGGCACATGACAATCCGAACAGATGGCGCGCACGCCGGAAGCGTTCTGGAAGTGCACCGATTGCTTGTATTCCTGATAAACCGTGTCGCGCATTTCGTGGCAGCTGACGCAAAACCCCAGCGTATTGGTAGCTTCCATCGCGGTGTTGAACCCGCCCCAGAAGATTATCCCGCTGAAAAACCCGGCCAGGATGACGGTGCCCCAGGCGAATTTTGCCGTGGGTGACCAGAACCAGACCCATAATTGTTTGATCCAACGCATCTGCCGCTCCCCGTAAAAAACCGTCCGCCCGGGTGTTCCGGGCGAACGTTATCTTGTTGGAATCCGGTTCGGATTACTCCGGCAGGGTCTGCATATAAGCCAGGATCGCGGCCGAGGTATCGATCCCGAAGGCGCGCATCGCCGGCATCTTTTCGGCGGGCTGGCCGTTCTGGATCTTCTGGATGATCTCCCACGGATTGCCGCGCGACAGAACGCCCAGCGAGTTTTCCAGATCCTTGGGCAGTTTGCCGTCGCGCCCGTGGCAGCCGGCGCAGACAGTATTGTAGATCGCCTCGCCCTGCGCGGCATCGCCGGTGGCGGCCTTGGTTTCGTCGTTGATCACGGCGGCGATATCGAACTGGCCCATGGTGACGAAATTCGCCAGGTCGACATAGTCCTGATCGTCCATCTTGCCGGCAAAGCCGTGCAGGGCGTCCTGCACCGCGGCGATCACCGCCGCCGGGTCGCCGCCGGCCAGGCCCGTCAGACCCGTGATCCCGGTCTGGTAAGACCCTGACGCATAGGCGCCGTCAGCGCCACGCAGGTCCCAGCCGTGGCAGGCCTTGCAGCGTTGCGTCGCGTCACCGGATTTCTTGGTGTTCGAAGCCGGCCAGGCGGGATGGGTTTCAGTCGGCTTCTCGGCGCCGATCACCGCGTACCATTTGTCGTAAAGCCGCCCGCCGCGCGCGATCGAGGACTCCATTTCCTGGGCATGGACCGTGGCCGTTCCGATCGGCGTCAGCAGCGCTGCGAACCCGATGGCAACCGCACCTGCCGCCAGGGCTGCCAGACAGGATCTGGCCGCCTCCTTCACTCGTAGTCTGAACATCTCGTCTCCTCCAAAATATGTTTCGGATTCGCGCGTCTCGTTCTGCTGAAGGGCGGTGGGCCCGTTGCCTGCCTGCCCTGAAATTCGTCTTAACAATCTGGGACAGAGACTGGCTTTTCCTATCGCCAGTCGTGCCGGAAAATGAATAACTTACGCTATGTTCACGACCGCGTGATCGTCAATGGAAATATTGCCGCAGAGCCATGCGTGCATCACCCGCTTTCCGGTTAAAGAGGCCGCGATGATATTTCTCGATCTGGACGGCACATTGAGCGATCCGGCGCCGGGTATTCTGGGCGCCGTGGTCCACGCATTGACCGGGCTTGGGGTGCCGGTTCCGCCGGAACGCGATCTGACCTGGGTTATCGGCCCGCCGTTGCTGGACAGTTTCGCGACCCTCGGCGCGCCGGATCCGCTTCTGGCGCTGGAGATATACCGTGCGCGCTATGGCGAAACCGGGCTGCTGGGGTGCAAGGTCTATGACGGGATCCCCGCAGTCCTGCAGACATTGCGCTCGGCCGGGCATCGGCTGTGTCTGATGACGGCCAAGCCGCATGTCTATGCAACGCGGATCACGGCCCATTTCGGGCTGGATGTGCATCTGGCGCACCAGTTCGGGCCGGAACTTGACGGCACGCGCAATGACAAGGCCGAGCTGTTGGCCCACGCGCTGAGCGTCTGTAAAACCCCGGCGCATGAGGCGGTCATGATCGGCGACCGGCACCACGACATCGATGCGGCGCTGGCCAACGGGATGCGATCAATCGCCGTGCGCTGGGGCTATGGTACGCCGGACGAATACGTCAGTGCCGACGCGATCTGCGATCACCCGGCGGACATCCCGGCGACCGTCGCAAAGCTGTCGAACCCGGGTGGTCACGCGCAGAGTGCCGAGACCAGCACCACCGCCTCGTAAGTCTTGAGCAACGGGCTGGCAATCTGGGTGTGGCGGGGCAACCGGGCCGCCGGAATACCGGCCAGCGTCGACGTCACCAGCCGCGACGGATGATCCGCGATATCCCCCAGATACAGGCTTTCGCTCCAGGCACCGGCGGCGGCCAGGCAGTCGTGTTTGTCCAGCACCACCTGCACATAGCGCACGGTTTCGGCCTGCCGCCTGCGCGGTGCTGCGGCCATATGTGCCAGATGCCGTGCCTCGACCAGCACGCTGTCGGCGCCGAACAGATATTCGGCATCGGCACCCGCGATCAGGATGCGGTGATCCGGGGCAACGCAAAGATCGCGTTCAAGCCCGAAGAACGGCGCGCGCAGCCGGATCGGGGCAAAGCGGCCGCAGGCCGGGACTTCGTGGCCGATCACCCATCGCACCGGTTGCAGGCCATGCTCTGCGGTTTCCACCAGATCGCCGGGCACCAGATTTTCGACGCGGCGCAGCCCGGATGCGGTTTCGACCGGGGTGCCAGCAACGAAACCCGGGGCCAGGCCCACAGGCTCGATCCGGTCCGAAACGGCCACAAGCGTGGCGGACGGATCAAGCCGGCAGGAGTCAGAGCACCCGACCAGCGCGGCTATGTCGTCGACCGGCCAGGGTTGCGGATCGTCGAACACCGCCTGATCCATTTGGCCGGTGTCCAGATTTTCCAGTGTCAGCAAACCCTGCCGGCGCGGCGCGTCCCAGGCGTAGGTCAGGCGCAGCATCGCGTCGCGATCCGGTTGGCGCGGACGCAGCAGGGCATAGCTGGTGTTCCGGTCCTGCCGGTGTTCGATGAACACTTCGCCGGAGGCCCGAACCAGGATGCGAAATTTGCGAACCCAACCGGCGGTGCGGCTCAACTCGAGGATCGTCTGGGGGCGGTTCCCTTCGGCGGTGAAAGTGGTTTCGATGACAATGCTGCCGGTCGCAACCAGCGGTCCCGCGGCCCCCATCGCGCCGTCCGGTGACCGGATCGTGTGGCGACCGTCACTGATCGCAATCCAGCTCATTCACCGCAACCTTGCCAAGATGCTGGAACCATTCGCATATCCCCTAGGCCGCCCTGCATGTGCCGGACATCAGAACCCGCGCTTCGTGCGCCTTCAGGGTAAGGCGCGCCGTCGGGCCATAGCCATGCCCGGTCGCTGGGTCCAACTCGGGGAAGATCGCGCACAACTCGTCAAGCATATCCTGATCGAAATCCTGCGTGGTCTGCGGACCGGGCAGAAAGCTTTCGCTTGGCAGTCCTTCCGAGAACACCACCTGATGCTGATCGAACATCAGATGCACGTATTCCACCTGGCCGCCGACCCGGCGCGTCACTGTGCGGTCGTTCAGCAGATGCTTGGCGGCGACCAGCACTTCGGATTCGCCGAACAGCAGTTCCGACAGACTGTCGCGGATCAAAACCCGGTGCTGGGGCGAGACCAAAAGCGTGCGATGAACGCCGAACGTGTGCGCCGCGATGCGGATCGGCGCCAGATCACCCTCGGCAGGAACGGTGCGGCGACCGATCCAGCGCAAAGGTTGCGCGCCGTGATCGTTGGTCATCACCAGATCGCCGCATTCCAGGGATTCGACCGGAACCTCGCCATACGGTGTTGCAATCAGCGTACCGGCGACGAAACAGGGCACCGTGTTGATCGTGACAAGTCCGGTGTCCGTCAGGGTGCCGTCCGTCACCGTATAGGTGAAGACCGCAACCTCCTCGTCGGCGTCGGCCACCACCGTAAAGGTGCCATCTGCGTTCAGGGTGACGGTTTGCCCGTTTGGCAGGGTCACGGTGTCCCCCACCGACACCGCAACGCCGTTGATATGGCTGATCGTCAGGGTCGCCCCGCTTGGCGCCTGGTCGTTTGCCAGCACGTTGATGGTCCTGCTGCCGCCCGCATCCACTCGGGTTTCGTCGTCAAGCGCGACCAAGGTGGTCTGAATGCTATCTCCTGCAATCAGCAGGTTGGAATCGTATTGTGAATCCCCAACATCCGCGATTCCGATTCGGATCGAGTTCAACACACCGGGATTGACCGTCATCGTCAGTGTCAAAGTAACGGTAAAGCCGTCCATCTCGGTGTTGTAGGCGTCGCCGGTATTGTCATTGTACAGGTTGACGTTGTTGATGTCGCTTAGGTTGGTGACGTTCGTGCTGCCGTCGCCGATCGTAATCTCGGCCGGGACGCCATTTATCCAGACACCGACCGCGTCGTTGTAGATGGAATTTGTGTATTCGGGGTATTCGTCCGAGGAGAACACGAACTGGATCGTCATCGTGTCGCCGGTCGGAATGAAATCGACATCCAGCCACGAGGCATCGTAGGTTCTGGCACCCGCCAGCGCATTGAACTGGGCGTTGTTGTTCACGCCACTGGTGTTGGTCGAGGTGTTGGTGGCCTGGTTGGCTTGCCCGTTGGAGTTGGTGAAATCGGCGGCGTTGCCGGTCGACAGGATCACACCCGTGTCAGACGGCGTCACGCCAGGCGCGACGGTATCGCCGCTGCTGTAGATGCCAGAGGACTGCGCATCCCCGGTATAGCTGGCGCTGACGACCGTGACACCATCGCCGAATATCGCGTTCGCCATATCGGTGGCGGTCGCGGTTTGATCAACCGGAAGCTCGGTCGCATCAACCATCTTGCACTCCTGCCTCGTCAAGGTCAGGGGCACAGCGGCAGCGCGACAGCACAATTGCGCTGTCTTGTTTGGTTGCTCTGCCTGCGGTGGCCGTCTTTGCGGCTCTTTACCCTACCTCAATTCTTCCGTTAACTATTGCTCATAACCTTCCGGAGATGTTGAAAAAAATGGCCATGCGGACAGTTGGTCGCAGATTTGTTTCGATTTCGCCACAGGCAGGTCACGGCTTTGCCCGATTGCCGAGGAGGCACGCTACCGGTATCCAGATACCAGAGATTGGAGAAAAAGATGCCCAAGCCACTAGATGCTGTGGACTTAGCCGCAAGGCTGATTCAATGCCCCTCTGTCACCCCGCTGGAGGGCGGCGCGTTGCAGCTTTTGCAGGACGAACTTTCGGGCGCCGGGTTTGACTGCACCCGCGTGGATCGTGGCCGCGTCGCCAACCTGTTCGCGCGCTGGGGCACAAAAGGCCATCCACGCACGTTCGGCTTCAACGGCCATACCGATGTGGTGCCCGTCGGCGACACGGCGGCCTGGAGCGTCGATCCCTTTGGCGGCACCATCCGGGGCGGTTGGTTGTGGGGGCGCGGTGCGACCGACATGAAGTCCGGCGTTGCCGCCTTTGTGGCCGCCGCCATCGACTTGGTCCGCGATGCGCCGCCCGATGGGGCGATCATTCTGACAATTACCGGCGATGAGGAAGGCGATGCCATCGACGGCACCACCGCGCTGCTGGACTGGATGGCCGCCAACGACGAGGCGATGACCGCCTGTCTGGTCGGAGAGCCGACCAGCCCCGAGACCCTGGGCGACATGATCAAGATCGGGCGGCGCGGCAGCATGACCGCCTATTTCACCGCCACCGGTGTGCAGGGCCATTCCGCCTATCCGCACCGTGCGAAAAACCCGGTGCCCGCCATCGCCCGGCTTATCGACCGGCTGTCGCGTCATGTGCTGGACGAAGGAACCGAGTTTTTCGATGCCTCCACTTTGGCGGCCACCACCATCGACACCGGCAATCCTGCCAGTAACGTGATCCCTGCCACCTGCCAGGCCACGGTCAACATCCGGTTCAACGACGCGCACAGCTCCGGCGCACTGATCAACTGGCTGCGCGCCGAGGCCGACAAGGCCGCCGCAGAGACCGGCGTTGTGATCGCGATGACAACCAAAGTATCGGGCGAAAGCTTTCTGACGCCGCCGGGGCCGCTTTCCGATCTCATCGTGCAGGTGGTGAAGGGTGAAACCGGCATCACGCCGGACCTGTCGACAACCGGCGGCACGTCAGATGCGCGATTCGTCAAGGATCACTGCCCGGTCGTTGAATTCGGACTGGTCGGCAAGACCATGCATCAGGTCGATGAATGCGTCGAGGTCGAACAGATCGTGGCGCTGAAACGCATCTACCGCAAGATCCTGGAGTCCTATTTCGCGTGAAACCCTATCTGGTGATCATGCTGAAGGAGCCGCGCGCGGGCCGGGTGAAAACCCGGCTTGGCCGCGATATCGGCATGGTGCCCGCCGCCTGGTGGTTCCGGCATCAGACCGCGCGGCTGATCCGCCGTCTGGACGATCCGCGCTGGCATCTGGTGCTGGCGGTCTCACCGGACCGTGCCGGGCTGACCAGCCGGGTCTGGCCCGCGCATATTCCCCGTGTGGCACAGGGCCACGGCGATCTGGGGCAGCGCATGGGGCGCATCCTGCGTGGCTTTCCGCCCGGTCCGGTGGTTATTGTCGGCGGCGACATTCCGGGCATTCGCGCACATCACATCGCGCGCGCGTTCCGCAGGCTGGGCCGTCATGATGTGGTGTTCGGGCCCGCCACCGATGGCGGCTTTTGGCTGATCGGGATGAAGCGGACAACGCGCGTGCCAGCCACATTGTTTCAGAATGTGCGCTGGTCCAGCCGCTTTGCCCTGGCGGACACGCTTGTCTCGCTGGCGGGCCAGCGCATTGCGCAGATCGACAGGTTGCCGGACGTCGACACCGCCGCCGATCTGGTCAGCCTGCACGCGCCGTGATAGGGCGGCGGCATGAGAAAAATTCCCACGAAAGATGAAATCCTGGCCTGGATTTCCGAGAATCCAACCCAGACCGCGAAGCGCGATATCGCCCGTGCCTTTGGCATCAAGGGTGCCGCGCGGATCGATCTGAAACGCATGTTGAAAGAGCTGGAAGCCGACGGCCACCTGCAAAAACGCAAGCGCAGCTACCGTGATCCCGACAAGCTGCCGCCAGTGGCGGTGCTGCAGGTCATGGAACCCGACGCGCAGGGCGATCTGTTCGCGCGGCCGCTGGAATGGCAGGGCGAGGCGCCGGCGCCGCGTGTGCTGCTGCAAACCGGCAAATCCGATCCGGCGCTGGGCGAAGGCGACCGCATCCTGGCCCGGCTGACCGAGGTTGCGGGCGAGGACCATGCCTATGCGGCCCGTCTGATCCGCAGGATCGGCACCAATCCGAAAAAGCTGTTGGGCATTTTCCGCGCAGACGCCGAGGGCGGGCGCGTCCTGCCCATCGACAAGGGCGCGGACAAGGAATGGCGTGTGCCCGCCGGGGCCACCAACGACGCCCGGGATGGCGAGCTGGTCGAGGCCGAACAGGCCGGGCCGAAAAACCGGCTTGGCCTGCCGTCCGCCCGCATCGTCGCGCGGCTGGGCGATCCATCCGCCCCCCGCGCCGTGTCGCTGATCGCGATTCATCAGCATGGCATCCCGGATGAGTTCCCCGATGAGGTGATCGCGCAGGCCGACGCCGCCAAGCCGGCGGGCCTTGGCAAACGCGAAGACCTGCGTGACCTGCCGCTGATCACCATCGACCCGGCGGATGCGCGCGACCACGACGATGCCGTGCTGGCGCTGCGCGACACCGACCCGGCCAACCCCGGCGGCTTTGTCGTCTGGGTCGCCATCGCCGATGTTGCCGCTTATGTGACGCCCGGCTCTGCCCTGGACCGCGAGGCGCGCAAGCGCGGCAACTCCACCTATTTCCCCGACCGCGTGGTGCCGATGCTGCCCGACCGGCTGTCGGGCGATCTGTGTTCCCTGCACGAAGGCGTGCCGCGCGCCTGTCTTGCCGTTGAAATGACACTGGACGCCCGGGGCAACAAGATCCGTCATCGTTTTACCCGTGGGTTGATGCAATCACTGGCCTCGTTGAACTATGTCGAGGTGCAGAGCGCGCGCGACGGGCAGCCAAACAACAAATGCGCACCGCTGATGGATCAGGTGATCGATCCGTTGTTCGAGGCTTACGCCGCGACCAGACATGCCCGCGCGGCCCGCCAGCCGCTGGATCTGGATCTGCCCGAACGCAAGATCGTGCTGGGCGAGGACGGCCATGTGCAATCCGTCGCCCTGCGCGACAGGCTGGACGCGCACCGGCTGATCGAGGAGTTCATGATCCTGGCCAATGTGGCCGCAGCCGAAGAGCTGTTTTCGCGCAAGCGCCCGCTGTTGTACCGGGTGCATGAGGAACCCTCGCCGGAACGGCTGGAGGCGCTGCGCGAGGTGGCGCAAGCCAGCGGCTTTACCCTGGCCAAGGGGCAGGTTTTACAGACCCGGCACCTGAATGCGCTGCTGTCTCAGGCCGAAGGCACCGAGTTCGATCAGCTGCTGAACCTGTCGACATTGCGATCCATGCAGCAGGCCTATTACAACCCCGAAAACTTCGGCCATTTCGGCCTGGCGCTGAAGGCCTATGCGCATTTCACCTCGCCGATCCGGCGCTATTCCGACCTGATCGTGCACCGCGCCCTGATCACCGGCCATGGCTGGGGCAAGGACGGTCTGTCGCCGGACGATATCGACCGGCTGGAGGACACGGCCAAGCATATCTCGGAAACCGAACGCCGGTCGATGATGGCGGAGCGTGACACCAATGACCGCTATCTGGCCGCTTATCTGTCAGACCGGGTCGGGGCTGATTTTGCCGGGCGCATATCCGGCATCCAGCGCTTTGGCGCCTTCATCACGCTGGATGAAACGGGGGCGGACGGGCTGGTTCCGATCCGCTCTATCGGGGCAGAATATTTCCGCTTTGACCCCGAAGCGCTGACACTGACCGGGGCCGAGACCGGGCTGCAGCTTGGCATCGGGCAGCAGGTCACGGTCAGGCTGGCCGAGGCGGTGCCGGTTACGGGCGGTCTGATGCTGGACATCACCGAGGTTGACGGCAAGACCATCCCCAATGGCACACGCGGGTCCGGCAAGCCGGGACATCGCCGCAAGGCGGTGAACGCGAAACGCAGATCCGCGAAAACCGCCCGCAAGGTCGCGCGCAAGAAGCGTTAGCAATGGACCGCCGATCTGGCGTGCCTTGCTTTCGGGCCGGATACGATCAAGTTAGAATGGCGCGCAAGAAGGTAAAGGTGACATGGATGCGCATTTGGATTTCGGGTCTTGTGGCTCTTGTGCTGAGTGCCGTGCCGGGGCTGGCGCAATCGCTGGCGGTCGAACGCTCTGTGCGGCCGGAACTGCGCCCCTTGGCAGCCGCTGCAAAGACGCGCCCCGTGGTTGAAGCTCGGCTGACAACGGCGCCGTCCAATCTGGGGTTACGCCGCTGGATTGCCGGGTTTCGCGGTCGCGCGCGGGCGCAGGGCATTCGGGCGGATGTGTTCGACCGCGCCTTTGAGGGCGTGCGCTACAACACTTCGGTGATCCAGAAAGACCGCAACCAGTCCGAATTCACCAAGCAGATCTGGGACTATCTGGACAGCGCGGTCTCGGCCACGCGGATCAGCAACGGCAAGGCTGCGTTGCGCGATCATGCCCGGCTGCTGGCGCAGATCGAGGCGCGGTACGGTGTGGAGAAGGAAGTCGTTGCAGCGATCTGGGGGCTGGAAAGCGCCTATGGCACGTTTCGCGGCGATGTGCCGATTGTCGAGGCATTGGCGACGCTGGCCTTTGACGGGCGGCGCGGCAGGTTCTTTGAAGAACAGCTGATCGCGGCACTGAGGATCATCCAGGCGGGCGATGTCGCCCCCCGCGGCATGACCGGCAGTTGGGCCGGAGCGATGGGCCATACACAGTTCATCCCGACGTCCTATCTGTCCTATGCCCAGGATTTCAACGGCGACGGCAAGCGCGACATCTGGTCGGACAACCCGGCGGATGCGCTGGCTTCGACAGCGGCCTATCTGGCGCGGTTCGGCTGGAAAAAGGGTCAGCCCTGGGGCATGGAAGTCACCCTGCCGCGCGGGTTTGATTATGGCATCAGCGGCGAGCGGGTGAAGAAACCGGTCGCCGAGTGGATGCGGCTTGGGGTGCGGGATGCCAGAGGCGAGCGCATTGCCAATTACGGCCGTGCCTCGATCCTGTTGCCTGCCGGGGCGCAGGGCGCTGCCTTTATCATTTTCTCCAATTTCCAGGTGCTCGAGAAATACAATACGGCGGACGCCTATGTAATCGGTGTCGGGCATTTGTCGGACCGGATAACGGGCGGCCCTGCGATCAGGTCAGACTGGCCGCGCGAGGACCGGCCTTTGCGGTTTGCCGAAAAGCAGGAAATGCAGGAGCGTCTGAGCCGCGCCGGGTTTGACACCGAAGGTATTGACGGCATCATCGGGCCGAACACGATTGCCGCGATCCGCGCATTCCAGAAGACGGTGGGCATGATGCCGGATGGCTATGCGTCGCTGGAGATACTGAAGCGCCTGCGCTAGCCGTAAGCTTCGCAGCCTGCGGGCCGCCTCAGCCAAGGCGGTCGGCGAATTCCGCAATCACCTGGGTATAGACATCGCGTTTGAACGGCACGATCTTTTCGACCAGATCGGTGGGGTCGATCCAGGTCCATTTCGAGAATTCGGGATGTTCGGTCGCAATCACGATCTGGTTGTCCGCGCCCTTGAACCGCATCAAAAACCAGCGTTGGGCCTGGCCGCGATAGCGCCCTTTCCAGATCTTCGGCACGATATCGTACGGCAGATCGTAATGCAGCCAGTCCGCGGTCTCGCCCCTAACCTCGACCAGATCACCCCCGACGCCGGTTTCTTCCCGCAACTCGCGCAAGGCAGCCTCGCGCGGGGTTTCGCCGGGATCGATGCCGCCCTGGGGCATCTGCCAGGCAGAGGCCGCAGCGTCGATGCGCTGACCCGCGAATACTTGGCCCTGCGCGTTGGTCAGCACGACGCCGACGCAGGGGCGATAGGGCAGCTTGGCGATATCTTCGGGGGTCACAGAGATTTCAGGCCTCCGGCGGGGATATTTATACCAAAATGAAAACAGCAGACCTGCGGCGGGGCGCGATGTCGCGCGCCCCGCCTGAAGCATTAGTCGCCGGACGTGCCAAGTGCGGACAGACCGCGCAGCAGGTCGATGGCATAGGCCAGTTGATAGTCATCGCCCCGCAGCTTGGCGGCTTCTTCAGCCGCGGCGCGTTCCTCTTCGATCTGGCGGCGCTCATCCTCGGACAGGCTGTCGTTGTTCAGGCTGCCGCGCAGGTCGGCCTCTGTGCGACGGGGCCGGGAATCGGCCTCTGCTTCGTCTTCGGCATCGGGCTGGCGCGGCGGCTGTTCGACGATGATGTCGGGCGACACGCCAAGCGCCTGAATCGACCGGCCCGATGGCGTGTAGTAGCGTGCGGTGGTCAGGCGCATCGCGCCATCGCCGCGCAGCGGCATCACTGTCTGGACCGAGCCTTTGCCAAAGCTCTTGGTGCCAACCACGATGGCGCGGCGGTGATCCTGCAAGGCGCCGGCGACGATCTCGGAGGCCGAGGCAGAACCGCCGTTGATCAGTACCACCACAGGCTTGCCCTGGGCCAGATCGCCGGCGGTGGCGTTGTAGCGCTCGCCATCCTGCGGATCGCGGCCCCGGGTCGAGACGATTTCGCCTGCGTCCAGAAATGCATCGGAGACGCGGATCGCCTGGGTCAGCAACCCGCCCGGGTTGTTGCGCAGGTCCAGCACAAAACCATTGACCTTGTCGATGCCGCCGACTTCCTCGACCGATTCCGCCAGCCCGCTTTGCAGATTGGCATAGGTCTGATCGTTGAAGGTGGTAACACGCAGCACGACGGTTTCGCCTTCGGTACGGGTGCGCACCGCGGTCAGCTTGATCGTGTCACGGATGATCGACACGTCGAACGGTTCGTCCACACCCTCGCGCACCACGGTGATGATGATTTCCGACCCGACCGGACCGCGCATCAATTCAACCGCGTCGTCCAGATTCAGGCCCAGCACGCTTTCACCATCCACTTGCGTGATGAAATCGCCCGCCTCGATCCCGGCCGCGGCCGCTGGAGTGTCGTCAATCGGCGAGACGACCTTGACGAAACCTTCTTCCTGCGTGACCTCGATGCCAAGACCGCCAAATTCGCCACGGGTCTGCACCCGCATGTCGCTGGCATCTTTCGGCGACAGATAGCTGGAATGCGGGTCAAGCGAGGTCAGCATGCCGTTGATCGCCGCCTCGATAAGTTCGGCCTCGTCGACATCCTCGACATATTGGGCGCGGATCCGCTCGAATATGTCACCGAACAGATCCAGCTGTTCGTAGACCGATGTCTTGCGCACCGATTCCTGGGCCAGAAGAGGCCCGGCAATCTGCGTCGTGGCAATCGCACCGATCATGGTTCCGGCCACGGCCGCCATCACGAATTTCTTCATCGCATCCTCTTTCTTATTCAAAGGCGAACCATTTTGCCGGATCGACCGGCGCTTCGCCCTGCCTCAATTCCATATAGAGCGTTTCCGAGCGTTCGGCACCACCTTTGGAGCCCAGCGTCAGAAACACATCCGATTCCGGTGCCGTGCCGCCCATTAGCCCGACCGGCGACCCGGCGGGCAGCACATCTCCGGCGTTACCATAAACCTGATCGAGCCCGGCCAGAACCAGAAGATAGCGATCATCGGGCTCAAGGACTATCACATTTCCGTAGTCAAGCAGTGGCCCCAGATAGCGAATGGTCGCAGACCACGGCGTTGTGACCAGCGCTCGCGGGCTTGTCGCGATCACCACGCCCGGGCGGCGGATGCCTGCGGCGTCGGCCTCGTTCGCATAGCGAAGGACCGATCCGGCGACCGGCAAAGGCAGGGCGCCGCGGGCGTCAGCGAAATCCAGTCCCGGCGCGGCAGCACCCGTGCGGTCCAGATCGACAAGCCCGCTGGCAAAGCTTTCCAGCGTCTCGCTGCTGTCGATCAGCCGCGACAGGGCCGCCGGATCCGCCAGAAACCGCTGTGGCAGGCCGCTGCGGCTGGAGATCGCCTGACTAAGCGCGGTTCGCGCGCGCTGCACGCCGCTCAACCCCTCTCTCAGTGTCGATGCCGCGCTGTCCTGCAAGCTGCGCAACAGGACGATCTCTTCGAGCTCCAGCTTCAGCGCGTCGGCTTCGCGTTGCAGCGCGGGGGTGATCTCGGCGACGATCATACCCGACCGCGCCGTGCCAATCGGCCCGGACGGGTGTAGCAGCAGCAAGGGCGCGGGAGAGACCTGGATGGATTGAAGAACCCCAAGCAGCCGCGAGACCCGGTCGCGTTTGGCGTCGAATGCCTGGCGCAGGCCTGCCTCGCGAATCGCCGCCTGCCGCAGACCTTCGCGCAGGGCGGTCAGCCCATTTTCATAGGCCCGGATCGTTTGCGTCAGCGCGCGCACCCGGTCGCTGGCCCTTTCAGCGGCTTGCAAGGCGGATTGCGCCGCCTCCAGCTGGCCCGCCGCGCGGCGCGCGATGCTGGAGGGATCGCTTTGCGCCTGCGCCATTGGCGCCAGCAGACAGCCGATCAGGGCAAGAGTGCGCAATCCGGTCATTTGGCCAGCAGGCTTTCACCGGTCATTTCCGGTGGTTGCTCAATCTGCATCAGGTCCAGCAGGGTCGGCGCCAGGTCGGCCAGCCGCCCGTCGCGCAGGCCCGCGCCCTGTGGCGCGCCCACAACGACAACCGGCACCGGATTGGTGGTATGCGCGGTGTGCGGTCCGCCGGTAACAGGGTCGACCATGGTTTCGCAATTGCCGTGATCGGCAGTGACAACCATGGCGCCGCCCGCCTTTCCCAAGGCCTCCAAAGCCCGGCCCAGCCCGGCGTCCACCGCCTCACAAGCCTTGATCGCCGCCGCCAGATCGCCGGTATGACCCACCATGTCGGGGTTGGCATAGTTCACCACGATCAGATCATAGCCCTTTTCGATCGCCGCCACGAAAGCGTCGGAAACGGCGGGGGCGGACATTTCGGGCTGCAGATCATAAGTGGCGACCTTGGGGGACGGCGGCATAAGGCGGTCTTCGCCCACCTCCGGCGTCTCTTTGCCGCCGTTCAGAAAGAACGTCACATGCGGGTATTTCTCGGTCTCCGCCAGGCGGAACTGGGTCAGCCCGTGGCGGGCCACCCAGGCGCCCAGCGTGTTGACGATTTCCTGCTTGGGATAGGCGGCACTCATATAGGCGTTGTGGCTTGTGGAATAGTCGACCATGCCCAGCATCGCAGACAAGACTGGCCGCTTGCCGGTGTTAAATTCACTGAAACCGGGCTCGGCAATGGCGCGCAGGATTTCGCGGGCGCGGTCAGCACGGAAGTTGATGAAGAACACGCCATCGCCGTCCTGAATGCCCTGATAATCTTGCAGAACCGTGGGCGTCAGAAATTCATCGGTCTCGCCACGGGCATAGCCTGCGGCAATCGCCTCATCGGCGCTTTCAGCCGTTTCGCCCTGCCCCTGAACGATTGACCCGTAGGCCTTTTGCACGCGGTCCCACCGGTTATCCCGGTCCATGGCGAAATAGCGCCCCGACACTGTCCTGGCGGCTGACCCCGGTGGCAGATCATCCAATAGTTGCGCGACCTGAGCCCGCGCCGATTGCGGCGGCACGTCGCGCCCGTCGGTGATCAGATGCAGCGCGACCGGCACCTGCAGCCGGTCCAGCATGTTCGCCGCCGCAGCGATATGGCGCTGGTGCGAATGCACGCCACCGGGCGAGGCAAGACCGATCAGATGCGCGGTGCCGCCCGCAGCCTTGAGCTTGCCCGCGAAGTCGATGATCGCGGCATTTTCAAAGAAAGAGCCGTCCTCGATCGCCAGGTCGATCTGTCCCAGATCCATCGCCACCACCCGGCCCGCGCCGATATTGGTGTGACCGACCTCGGAGTTGCCCATCTGCCCGGTCGGCAGGCCGACATCGGGGCCAAAGGTGGTCAGAAAACCATGCGGGCAAGTCGTCATGAGGCGATCGAAATTCGGTGTGTTGGCCAGGGCGGGGGCGTTATCGGCGCGCTCTTCCCGGTAGCCCCAGCCATCGAGGATGCAAAGAACAACGGGTTTGGGTGCAGTCATGCTTTGGCCCTTTGGATCATGCGGCGCGGCTTAGAAGAGATGTATGCCCTCGGCGAGGATATTTTTGAACAGCAGAAGCGTCAGGCGCGATGATACGGCGCGCCCGACAGGATCGAGGCGGCGCGGTACAGTTGTTCCGCCAGCATGACCCGGACCAGCATGTGCGGCCAGACCATCGGCCCGAAAGAGACCGCGACATCAGCCCCGGCCCGCAGATCCGGATCCAGCCCATCGGCGCCGCCGATCACGAAAGCTGCGTCCTGTGTGCCCGCGTCGCGCCATCTGGCCAACTCTTTGGCGAACTCAGGCGACGCAAGCGTTTTGCCGCGCTCATCCAGAACCGCCATGCGTGCGCCCGCCGGCAGGGATTTGCGCAGCAGCACGGCCTCTGCCGCGATGCCGCCGCCTTTCTTGTCCTCGACCTGATGTTCTGTGCAGGGCCCCAGACCCAGACCGCGCCCGGTGCGGTCAAAGCGTGCGAGATAGTCGTCGATCAACACACGTTCAGCCCCCGCCCGCAGGCGGCCCACCGCGCAGATATGCAGACGCATCAGACCCCGGCCGTAACGGCCTGGCTTGGGCTCATCCACATCTTTTCAAGCTGGTAGAATTCGCGCACCTCGGGACGAAACACATGGACGATCACATCGCCGGTGTCGATCAGAACCCAATCGCCCTGTTCCTTGCCCTCGACCTTGGCGAGGCGTCCGAATTCCTGCTTGAGCCGATCTGTCAGCTTTTCCGCAATCGAGGACACCTGCCGGGACGAACGCCCGGAACAGATCACCATGGCATCCGCGATTTCAGACTTGCCACGCAAGTCGATGGAAACCACGTCCTCGGCTTTGTCTTCATCGAGAGAGGAAAGAATAAACTCAAGCAGTTTTTCGCTTGATGGTTGTTCCGGATGCGAGGTCATGAAACCATCCGGCACGGTCGGCTTGCTGACCGCGGCTGCAGTTTGAGACAGGACATAGTCCTCCTTCTTGGCACACCGATCTGAAGCCCCGGCGCTTGGCATGATGAAAAATAGCATCGGATACATGAAATCTCAACGGAGCAAAGCAAGATTGGCAACCGAATGGTGAGATTTCGCCCATGATTGCATCAAATTGGCGACAAACCGGCCTGGCCAGGGCATCACCGCGTCGTTCGTGCCACGGCCCGCTTTGAGGCCGCGCGCCGGAATCAGGCGCCATTCGGGTTGGCACAGATGGGGAGTCAACGGCATGAGCCTGACCGCAAACAACCACGCAATTCGCGGTGGCTGGCGCCTGCTGATGTCGATTTGGCGGGCAAGCAGTGCGCGTCATGTCGATCTGATTGCGGCGGGGGTCGCTTTTTACGCGATGCTTGCGATCTTTCCCGCGGTGGCAGCCATTATCGCGCTTTGGGGGTTTGTGTCGGACCCCGGTGTCATCAGGACCCAGCTTGAATTGTTGCGTTCATTCGTACCGGAACAGGCGCTGGCGTTGCTGGAAGGTCAGGTTAGCGATTTGATAGCGGCCAATGACAGCACGCTGGGCTGGACCACTCTGGTGTCCACCGGCGCTGCGCTTTGGTCAACGCGGGCCGGCGTCAGCGCCCTGATCCGGGGGCTGAACGCAACCCATGGCACCCGACCCCGCTCGGGGCTTGGCAGCTATCTGGCCGCGATCCTGCTGACTGCCGCGCTGGTCCTTGTCGCGCTGGTCGCTCTGGCCGGCATCGTGGTGACGCCGCTGGTGCTGGCGTTTCTGCCGCAAGGCGGCTGGATCGCGCCGATCCTGTCGGTGTCACGCTGGATCGTCGTAATCGTCGTGGTGCTGTTCGGGTTGGGGCTGATCTATCGATACGGCCCCAATCACGAACATGCACGCCCGGCATGGATCAGCCCCGGAGCCGTCTTTGCCCTGTTGATATGGGCCGCGGCGTCAACCGGGTTCTCGGTCTATCTGGCCAACTTCGGCAATTACAATCAGGTCTACGGCTCGATCGGCGCCGTCATTGCATTGCTGATGTGGTTCTTCATCAGCGCCTATGTGGTCCTGCTGGGCGCGGCGCTGAACGCCGAAATCGCGCGTCGCGATCCCTGAAGCGGTGGTCATGGGCTGCCGATACTGGTCCATTCCCGAATTTTCGGGTGCGGTTCGGGGTGGCCAAGCTGACCTGCGATGGCCAGCCCCCAGATCAGCAGCGGGAGAGCGATAAACCCGCCCAGCGGCCCCCACAGCCACAACCAGAACACCAGGCTCAGGAACACCAGCAGCGGGTTCACCGACATATGGCGCCCGACCAGCATCGGCGTCACGAACTGCCCTTCGGTCAGGTTGAGCCCGACAAAGGCCGCGCCCGGCAACAGCACCGCCAATCCGTCAAACACCACTACCCCGGCCACGATCAGTGCCACCGCGACGCAGGCCGGTCCCAGATAGAGGATGAAATTCATCAGGGTGGCGATCACCCCCCACATCAATGCCGACGGCATCCCGATCAGCCATAGTGCCGCCGCCACGAAGCCGCCAAAGAAGATGTTGATCACCGCGATCGTCAGGAAATAGCGTGACACCAGCCGGTCGGCCTCGGCCAGGCGCATCGCCATAACGTCATGCGCGCCGGTCAGCCGGTCCGAGATCCAGCGATAGATTTCCTGCCGCGACAGCACGAAGAAAAACAGCGTTCCGATAAAGATCAGCAGTTGCGCGGCAAAGGCAGGCGCGGCAAGCAGCGCATCGGTCAACGAGGGCACACGCGGTGCTTCCTCGGCGTCGCCACTGCCCGGACCTATAGCTCGTGCAACCTCTTCCGATGCATCGCTGATACCCTGTATCAGCCCCTGAAAATCGCGGATGCTGACGCGCACCTCCTGCCAGATCTGCGGCGCCTGTATCAGCAGCTTGGAAAACACCGGCCCAAGGAACAGCACAATCCCGGCCAGAACGATCAGACTGAAGATCAGCACCGCCAGAGCGCTTAGCGCGCTGGGCGCTCCGACCCGTTCCAGCCCGGTGGAAATCGGCGACAGCACGACGCCCAGCACCAGCCCCAGCATCAGTGGCGCGAACACATCAGCCGTCAGGCGCAGCGCGGTGAACACCGCGATCGCGGCCAGCATGATGATCGCCCAGCGGGCGCTGGTTTCCAGGGTCATCGGGCGCTCCCTAAACGCGGCTGAACCGGCGCGAAGTCTTGGGCGGCAAGCGTCTCATGGCCCGGATCATGTCCGCAAGCCCGAAATTCGGCTGGTATAAATGTGTCGGTCGACCCGTTAGCGGCCAGCGTTGAGGTCGAACAATGACGCCTCGACTGATTCGATAAGCGCGGCAACATGCTGGCTATCCAATATCGCCGGGGGCAGAACCCGGACCACGGCACTGTCATTCAACGAATGAGAAGCCAGCACGCCGTGCGACCGCAGTGCCAAAAGAAAATCTATCGCGATGTCCGGTTGCCGGAATTCCATGCCAATAAGCAATCCGCGCCCGCGAACCTCTAGCAAATGCGGCGTTTTCCGAGACCCGAATGCATCCAGCAACTGCGGCCCGATACGCGCGACGGAAGCGGCGAAATCTTCATCCTGATACGCAGTGATCGCCGCACCAACTGCGGCCATCGCCAATGGATTTCCGGCGAATGTCGATGAATGCAGAAACGGATCCCTGAACAGGGGGTCGAAAGAGGCCTCGTCACTGATGACTGCCGCCACCGGCATGACGCCGCCGCCCAGGCTTTTTCCAGCCAAAAGCAAATGCGGTTGTACCTCGGTCGCATCGGCGTTCCACATCGGCCCGGTTCTGCCCATGCCGGCCTGGATATCGTCGATGATGAACATCGCTCCGCAGTCTCGGCAGACCGCCGACATCGCCGCCAGGTACCCCTCGTCGGGGACCCGAACGCCGCCCTCTGCCTGAATCGGCTCGACGATGACGCAGGTTTCTTCGGGCGCGTGTCTGACCGCGGCCTTGAACGCCTGCACATCGTTGAACGGAATGAAGGTGACATCGGGCAGCAACGGCAAGAACGGGTCGCGAAAAACAGGCTTGCCGGTAACGCTGAGGGCCCCCAATGTTTTGCCGTGATAGCCGTTGGTGGTTGCGATGATGCGCCTCTTGCCGTGCAGACGCGCGATCTTCAGCGCCAGATCGACCGCTTCGGCCCCGGAATTCGTGAACCGCACCCGTTCAAGATAAGGTGGCGTCGTCGCCAGCAATATTTCCGCCGCGCTGGCCAGCTGCGGGTTCAGGCCACTGTGGCTGATCAAAGGATGGCGATGCAGCTGCGCGTCGACGGCAGCCACCACCTTTGGGTGGCGGTGGCCATGCAGGAACACGCCGTAGCCGCCGCAATCCAGATAACGCCTGCCTTCGCTGTCCCAGACAAAGGGGCCCTCGGACTCTGCCTCGACCGGCATCCCCGAA
>Ga0316207_10001309_pt1 | contig 31492 bp, 18 predicted proteins | sample 6weekpyrite_MG_FD_204943 | JGI IMG/M metagenome (GOLD analysis project Ga0316207, IMG submission 204943) | Microbial mat bacterial communities from mineral coupon in-situ incubated in ocean water Damariscotta River, Maine, United States -... | ecosystem: Environmental > Aquatic > Marine >...
TTAACCGCTTTAAGTCAAAATCCAGAAGCGAGCATTCCTTCAGCTTGTGATGGCTGGGCGGAAACACAAGCCGCTTATCGATTTCTCGATAATGCCAAACTTCACTTTTCAGATATTCTTTCCGGTCATGTCCAGGCTACGATTGATCGAATTAAACAACAGGCCGTCGTACTCGTTGTGCAAGATACAACCTTTCTCAATTATGGAAAACAACATAACAAAGAGGGATTCGGCACAATCAAAAAAACGGAAAGTGAGCAATATTTATTACATCCAAGTGTTGCTTTTACACCGCAGCGTGTAAATCTTGGTGTGCTTGGTGCTAAATTCTGGCAAAGACCTGAAAAAAATGTAGCTCATTTACGCAATAAGAAAGCAATAGAAGAGAAAGAAAGCTATCGCTGGCTAGAGGGTTATGAAGAAGCCTGTAAAGCACAAGCGGCTTGTCCAGATACACTGATTGTAAATATTGCAGACCGTGAAGGTGATATTCATGAGTGGTTTGCTAACGTACAACAACGACCTGAAAGTTCTCGTGCAGAATTCATTGTTAGAGCCAAATGCAATCGGCGAATTGAAAATGAAGCGGGGGACAAAAGCTATATATGGGATGCTTTGCACCAATCAAAATCAATGGGCAAATTTCACATTGTTACCCCAAGAAACAAGCAAGCTAACGCACGAAAGGTGACTTTAGAAATCCGCGCGCAAGAAATCACCCTGGTTGGAAAAGTTGGAAAAGAAAAAGAGCCAGTCACATTATACGCTGTTTTAGCCAAAGAAATAAAACCACCCGTAAAACAAAAACCCATTGAATGGATGCTGCTTACCTCATTACCAATTGAAGATTTCGCCAGCGCACAAACAATTGTTGGTTGGTATAGAAGCCGTTGGGAAATTGAAATATATTTCCGTGTATTAAAACAAGGTTGTGCGATACAGGCTCTGCGACTTGAGACAGATCGACGACTGCTCAATGGAATCGCATTATATCTTATTGTTGGTTGGCGTCTTCACACTATGACCATGATGAGTAGAGAATTCCCAATGCTTCCCTGTACTGTGTTGTTTACCGATGAGGAGTGGAAATCAATCTATATCTGGAAAATGAAAAAGAAACCGCCACGAAAACCGCCGACGGTACATAAAATTGTCCGTTTGTTAGCCCAGATTGGAGGATTTCTTGCCAGAAAAGGCGATGGTGAACCCGGTGTAAAAACATTGTGGACCGGATTTCAGCGACTGACATATTATATGGAGGCGCTTGAGATTCATGAATCAGTTTTTAAGTAAAAAGATGTGTGTAATGAGCAGCGCCGCGTTAAGGGGTTTTTTATAGCGTGTTTTGGTTGTGCAAAAATGAGTGACAGCGATTTGCATAACCAAAACACGCTGTAAAAAATCCCATTGAACGTTTTGTTAGGCCTGCTATATGGCCTTGTTGTATCACTCGCTGGAAAGTGTTTTACCATGCAGGCTCCCAATTGTTTTACTAAGATAAGTAGAACAACAATTTTACAAGCTGAATAGTGAAAAATATCGGCTAAAAGTCTATAGCTAGGTACAGCTGTTAAATAATAAATACAATCAAGTTAAACCACGAACAACTCTACTCGTCACGTCACAAATTTTCTATTTTGTGATTCCTCGCCACAAAATTTTATTGACCAGTTATTTAACCTATTCTATATAGTTGTACTAACATCTGCAGTGTGAGTTAAAAATTAATACTCACACCAATTGTACTTAAGCGTTGATCTATAGCACGTAATGAAGCCAGATCATAATAGTAATTGTTGCTTGTGCCAAAATATAACTTTGCCTTACCATTTCGTATCATTTCTCTTGGGATTTGGATGCCTGCTTTAAACATTGATCCTTTTAATTCTTCATCCGTAAATTCATTAGTCTCTGAATAACCAAATGATACAATAAATATCCCAAGATGCTTCTCGATGTTTATTACTTTTGCAACAACTCCATCTTGATGATTATCAATGTTATTCCTAACGGTTCGGTTCTTTAACATTGCATTAAAATATAATCCATTGTTTTCAAATAAGGGGCCTGATATATACGGAAAATATGCATCATAGTATTCAAATGGCTCATTTCCTCGTATTATTTTGGGGTGAATAGAACCATATTGAGTATTTATGTTGTACCCGAGCAATGTCTTTCTCAACTTTGAGTTTTCACTAAATTCAACGTTTAAATCAAAATTATATAATTTCAGGTTTGATAAATATCTTTGGCTTTCATTACCTTCAGTAGTGAAATATCTTACGTTATTTATTGTTTCGTATTTTGGTTCATCATGAAGATTTAGACCAAACATTATGTCTACATTATCTTCATAAAGTGTAAATCTACCCATAAAAATGTAGTCATGTACTCTTGCGTGTATGACTAAGTTGTCATCACCAAATTGTCTACCAATCACAGCGAAGTGCTTGCCACCAGCTTTCATTGTAATTAATTGCAACTCTGCCCCTATATAACCATTTCTTGTTTGAAAATAATTCTTGTACTCCATTGGTTTACCGTTAACATCTTCAGAGCCATCAGAAACTGCTTGAAAATCAAAAATAAACTTAACTTCTTTCTGTTTGATAGTACTATGGTAGTCATTTATTAAGTTTTGTAGTGAGGGTGACATTTCATTTAAAGAGTCATATTCATTAGCAGTTATATAATTATTTGCCATTAAGTTCGTAGCTATTATGTATGTTAATGTAAATATTACAACTATTTTCATTTTATTCTACCTAAAATTATTTCGTTAATAATGATTAAATATCGATGCTATTGAGGTGGTTTCACTGATTTTAGTTTTGAAGGCCTAACGCATGCTTACCCGATTCTGCATAACCCTAATATCCCACACTCTACGCATTACATAATATCCAGAATCCACAACATTCAATATCCCACACGCCTGAATATCAAAATGCACAGAATCCGGCTTATTTGATATCCAACACGCTCAAACATCGCATTTCAAGAATTGATTAATAGCTAGCCATACCCATTAGCCATATTGAAACTAAACGAATAAACGACCGCCAATAACCAACTACGTTGCTCAGCCTAACGCAAGGTATTTACAAAAATGGTACGTTATATAAGAAAGGAAAAATCAACCACAGCGCTCCCTGCCCCACATTGATTATTATTTTTAAGATATGATTTATCCATTTAACCACTATTGAAAATATCAGGCAAGCATAACGTTTTTGCCGTAAATGATTAAACGGTGATTATTAAGCCATGATCATAATGGCAGGACTAACAGGTTTGGCGCGAGACTTGTGCACAAGTATTGATCCACTAGAACAATTATTGCCTAACAATAGAGATGCCAATAATCTCCTATACTTCTCTTATGATTGAACAGACTAAAATTTTTAATTAATGGACTGGCTCACACTATCACTCATCTGCGCATTCAGCCTGGCCACGGCTGATGCCTTGGGTAAAAAATATTTTTCAGACTATTCAGAGCATGCGATACTCCTGGTGCGTTTTGTTGTGCCGGGAATTTTACTGGTTCCTGTATTATTTTTTGTGCCTTTGCCGACACAAGTAAGTCATGAGTTCTGGTTGTGGTTATTGGTGATGGTGCCATTGGAAATTCTTGCCATGCTGTTATATATGCAGGCTATTCATGAAGCCCCACTTTATCAAACCTTGCCTTATTTATCTTTCACACCGGTATTCAGTATGTTTACTGGCTGGATTACTTTAGGTGAGGCGATTTCTGTTGAAGGTGCGTTAGGCATTATATTTATTGTGTTAGGCACATACATTATCAATCTTGATCACGGAGACGCTCGCAAAAAGATCACCTGGTTTACACCATTCAAGGCCATTGCTTCGCAGCGTGGTTCGCAAAAAATGTTACTGGCTGCATTTATTTATAGCATTACCGCAGTGGGTTCGAAAGCAGCCATGCAATATTATGCAGAGCCGAGCAGCTTTGGGGCGATTTATTTTATCTCCATAGCCATTGCCACATTTTTGCTCGTGTTAGTGCATCGTCCAAAAACGTTATTAATTCTTAAACAAAACATTTGGCCACACTTGCTGGTTGGCAGCTTAATGGCAATCATGGTGGTCACCCACTTTCTCGCCATCGCATTGGTGGAAGCAGCCTATATGATTGCGGTAAAACGCTTAAGCCTGCTCATCGGTGTGATATATGGCGCCTGGTGGTTTCATGAAAAAGACATCGTCAAAAATTTTTCAGCCGCATTGCTTATGCTGGTTGGCGTAGCCATGATTCTGATTGCCTGAATGGAATGGAGCACAACATTTATTTTCATTGACCAAGCCTTCAACAAACACTAAACTCCCCTCCTAACCACTCAGGTGTTCTGATTATTATTTAATCAAGAATTAAACGGGAAGCCGGTGCATATGAATTTCATATTATCCCGGCGCTGCCCCCGCAACGGTAAACGCGCTTGAAAACATCTGGTCTGTTCAGATGTTTTCTTAAGTTTCACAGATGCCACTGTTTTATAAATGGGAAGGCGTGAAACACAAGGAATATTCCTTGACGCGTGAGTCCGGAGACCGGCCTGGGTTTTATCAATGGTGTTGCGGTGGGCGACGCCGGAGGAAAACCCTTTCCCGGTTACTTTCTCCCTTTTCCACCGCGCAACAGTACGGGTGTGTACAGGAGAATTTTATGCTTTCGCCATATCAACAAACGTTTAATCGTTTCTCACAATCGAATTTTAAATTATCACAAGCGGGTTTTTGGAGTGTTCTTGCCTTTCTGGCCCTGTTATTGATTCTTACTCGCAGTCACCACTTTTTTTCTTTGCACAGTTTGCCGGGTGCTTCATTTGCGGTATTTTTACTGGGTGGTTTTTATTTACGGAACAAATTCGCATTTGGTTTTTTTATTTCACTGGCGTTGGCTCTTGATTTGATAGCTGTCACCTGGGGAGGTATTGACAATTTTTGTGTCAGCCCGGCTTATCCATTTTTATTACCGGCATACGGTTTGATATGGCTATCAGGCATGTTTGCATCGGTATTTTATGCTGAAAACCGAAAGCTTTACCCCATGATTTTACTGACAACTATAATTGGTTCGCTTTTATGTGAACTGGTCGCCAGTGGCAGTTTTTATTTTTTCTCCGGACGATTTGTTGAACTGAGCTTGGCTGAGTTTTTCAATCGTGTAGTCACTTATTACCCTGCTTCCTTACAAGCGACTGCATTTTATGTCGCCGGCGCCATGATCTTTCATTTGTTATTCCTACAACTGAATAAGTATCGATTCAAAGCGCGCGTTGGATAATAAAGCAATGCCAACTCCAACGCTGATGATTCAAGGCACAACCTCTGATGCCGGCAAAAGCACATTGGTTACCGCCTTGTGTCGTTGGTTAAAACGAAAAAATATTAATGTTGCGCCTTTCAAGCCACAGAATATGGCTTTGAACAGTGCTGTTACGATTGATAATGGCGAAATTGGTCGTGCGCAAGCCGTTCAGGCGATGGCTGCGGGTCTTGATGCCCATACCGACATGAATCCGATATTGATCAAACCCACGACGGATAGCACCGCACAAATTATCGTTCAAGGAAAAGTGTTCAGTAATATGAATGCGTCTGGTTTTCATGATTATAAAAAAATTGCAAAAACCGCTGTACTTGAATCCTATCATCGATTGGCGAGCAAACATGATGTCATTGTAGTTGAAGGTGCAGGTTCACCAGCGGAAATCAATTTGCGAGAAGGTGATATTGCCAATATGGGATTTGCTGAAGCGGTTGACTGCCCGGTAATACTAATCGCGGATATTGATCGCGGTGGTGTATTTGCGCATCTTGTTGGTACGCTGGAACTGCTGAGCAAAAGCGAGCAACAACGTGTTATTGGGTTTGTTATTAATCGCTTTCGTGGCGATATTGCTTTACTCAAACCCGGTCTGGACTGGCTGGAACAACGCACCGGCAAACCGGTGATCGGCGTATTGCCCTATTTGCATGGATTGTTTCTGGAATCGGAAGATGCTATTTCACTGACTAATCATGAACAGCACCAGGAAACGGGCTTACGAGTGATTGCGCCAGTATTACCGAGAATCAGCAACCATACAGATTTTGATGTGTTGCGTTTGCATCCAGACGTGGACTTTAAATTTATCGGTCCGGATGAAGATATCCCACCGGCAGATTTTGTTATATTACCCGGTTCTAAAAATGTCATCTCTGATACGCGTTGGCTACGTGAACAGGGTTGGGACAAAGCCATACAGAAACACCTGCGTTATGGTGGCAAACTACTGGGTATTTGCGGCGGATTTCAAATGCTGGGTAAGCAGATTGTTGATTCCCTGGGTATCGAAGGCAAAGCAGATGAAACCGATGGCCTGGGACTACTGGATATGACTAGCCATCTGGAACAAGAAAAACAACTTAAGCAGTTTAAAGGACAGTTGTGCTTTAGTAATGCAGAAATAACCGGCTATGAAATTCATGTGGGTGTTAGTCACGGTAACGCATTAAATAATCCATTTGCCAAAAATGAAAAACAATTTGACGGTGCAATGAGTGATGATCAACAAATCATCGGTACTTATTTACACGGCGTGTTTGATTCACCCACTGCCTGTGAAAGTTTATTATGTTGGGCAGGATTGAAACAACAAACAAAATTTAATTTTAAAACACTGCGCGAAGAGAATATTAATTTATTGGCAGATTCCGTTGAACAGCATCTGGATACTGAGTTTTTATTGAAAAATTTACTCCAGGAAACCTCAGTTTAAGTAGGGTGGATAAGCGCAGCGCATCCACCTCTTGTACATTCTTTAGGTGGATGCGCTGCGCTTATCCACCCTACGCACTACATGTAGTCTTTTTTCGAATTACAGCCAGTATTTAGAGAGGAAGTTTTTTGAAAACATTAATCTTGGGCGGAGTTAAATCCGGTAAAAGTCGTTTGGCAGAACGGTTGGCTTCAAACACCGGAAAACCAGTAATATATATTGCCACTGCACAAGCACTGGATGAGGAAATGCGACAGCGGATTGAATTACATCAGGCGCAACGTCCAAATCACTGGCGGCTCATCGAAGAACCAATATTTCTTGCGAATTGTTTACAACAACATGCACAAGCAGATCAATGTATTTTGGTTGACTGCCTAACCCTATGGTTAAACAATTTACTTTGCACCGATGACAAACGTCTGGTGACAAAAGAAACCTCAGCATTGCTCGACTGTTTGCACGCAATTCCCGGCGATGTCATTTTCGTTACTAACGAAACCAATATGGGCATTATTCCCATGGGCGATTTAAGCCGTCGTTTTTGTGATGAAGCGGGTAAATTACATCAAGCGCTGGCAACAAGCTGTGATAATGTCATATTAACCGTTGCTGGTTTACCACAAGTTTTAAAAGGTCAGTTACATGAATAGTTTTATCGACTCCGTTGCAACGTTAGATGAACAAGCTAAGGCAATGGCAATGCAACGCCAAAATATACTTACCAAACCTCCTGGTGCACTAGGACGCATGGAAGATATTGCCGTACATTTGGCTGCCCTGCAAGCTGTCGAAAGACCTGTGATTAACAATGTCTGGATATCAGTTTTTGCCGCCGACCACGGTATTGCAGAAGAAGCTGTTTCCGCCTTTCCTCAAACAGTTACCGCGGAAATGATTAAAAACTTTGCCCGTGGTGGTGCCGCCATTAATGTGCTGGCCAAACAACTTCAAGCTTCTCTGGAAGTGATTAACCTGGGGACGATAATGCCCGTCAATATTGAAGGTGTTCGTTCAGAAATTATCGCAAAAGGAACAAAAAATTTTGCACAGCAATCCGCCATGACAAGCGAACAATGCCAACAGGCAATGGAAAGCGGCCGCGACTCTGTCCGTCGCGCTTTGCAGCATAATGCGCACATCTACATCGGTGGAGAAATGGGTATTGCTAATACCACGTCGGCGACTGCCATTGCCTCGGTTTTATTGGACATCAAACCGGAAAAACTAGCCGGCCCAGGTACTGGTCTGGATGCCAACGGTGTTTCGCATAAAGCACGAGTCATCGATCAAGCCATACTGCACCATATTAGAAATCTGCATACACCATTAGATTGCCTGATCAAACTGGGCGGTTTTGAAATCGCTGCACTCACTGGTGCGTATCTAAGCTGCGCGCACAAAGGTTTACCGGTAATGATTGATGGATTCATTAGTACTACAGCAGCTTTACTTGCAGAACATATGCATCCTGGTTGTAAACAATGGTTCTTCTTTTCCCATAATTCGGCAGAACCGGGACATGAAAAAATGTTAGATTCATTAGAGGCCAAGCCTTTATTTGATTTGGGCATGCGGCTTGGTGAAGGTAGTGGTGCTGCAACTGCAATTCCGCTCATGCAGCAGGCCTGTGCATTACACAATAATATGGCGACATTTGCCGAAGCAAATGTGAGCGAACAATCCGCTTAACATGTCACAAATTCATTTACTTCGTCATGGCCAGGCATGTGGTGGTAACTACTATCGAGGATCCACCAATGATCCTTTAACCGAATTAGGTTGGCAACAAATGTGGAATGCTGTATCGCAACAACAGTGGGATATCGTCGTTAGCTCGCCACTGTTACGTTGTCTGCAGTTTGCTGAACAATTCTGTCAAAAAAACCAGTTACCCTTACATATTGAAGCTGATCTGCAAGAATATAATTTTGGTGATTGGGAAGGAAAATCATCAAAAACTTTGTTTGAGCAAAGTCCTGAAACAATCACTCGTTTTTGGCAAAACCCTTATGAGCATCATCCACCGGGTGCTGAGCCCATGAATGATTTCGAACAAAGAGTATTACCTACTTGGCAAAAAATACGGAATGAAAATTTTAACAAACGAACATTAGTTATTATTCACGGTGGAGTAATTCGCGTTATTCTACGGCATATTTTTCAAAAGCCGCGTGAAGAATTTTTAAAAATTGAAGTGCCCTTAGCCAGTTTAATTGCCATACAACAACAAAATAATCTATTCGATAATGCCTAAGTTATTACCTTTTTTAGTCGCACTGCAATTCTTAACACGCTTACCTGTTCGCTTGCCCATTACACCTGATGATAAATCAATGGGCCAATCAATCTTGTATTATCCGTTAGTTGGTTTAATCATTGGCATTATCATCAGTCTTATTTTTTTTATATCTGACAATGTTGACGATGCATTGCAAGCAGCTTTGGTTTTGTTTTGCTGGACTTTATTGACTGGTGCGCTGCATTTAGATGGCCTAGCGGATACTGTCGATGCACTGGCGGGTGGTCATGGACAAAAAGGTCGCATACTGCAAATTATGAAAGACCCTGCAGCTGGGCCCATGGCAGTCATTACACTGATTTGTGTTATGTTACTGCAATATTCTGCCTTGATTTCAATACAAGATGGTTTAGTATTGATTGCTATTCCAGTGATTAGTCGCGCCTTGGTGCTTTTATTATTTATTAATACCGATTATGTTCGAGAGCAAGGATTGGGTAGTACACTTAAAACTCACTTGCCTCATAAAACAGCTTATTGGGTGCTGGCTATTTCAAGTTTTACTGTGGTGATGTTTTTAGGGTTGGATGGTTCATTATTAATTGGTTTAAACCTCGCCTTACTGTTTTATATACGAGGCAAATTAATTAAATCCATTGGTGGCTTTAGCGGCGACGTTGCTGGCGCGTTATTGGTTTTATCAGAAACTTTATCACTGGTTACCGTTGCAATCTTATAACTCAAGTTTCGACCTTCAAATAAAGATTAAGATCCTGATATAGTCAGTACGTGATTGCAATCTGAAAGCATTGGCAGCATGGATGCTGCCGTTGAGCGCACATGGATGTGTTCACCGAGTCTTTCAGATTGCAAACACGCCCTGGGTGTAGCAAAAAATGTTAGTTTGAACTCCGAAACTTGAGTTATAGCTTATGTACGTATTCCAACTGTAAGGCAGAACCTATATCGCCGGTATCGTAAGAGTAAAAACATATTTCATTTACTTGCAATGAAATAGCTGATTCATTTCTCACAGATTCGAACTGAGCAGAAACTTTTTTGGTACAAAATGCACGGCTATACAATCCCAAAGTGATGTGCGGCACATAGGATACATCTCGATTTTCCTTTTTAATTTGCTGAAATGCTTCACGCAACACATCTAATTTATTTTCATGATCATTCACTTCCAGATAAGGCGCACTGGCAAAACTGTTAATTCCCGCGACGGATAGCGTAAATGGTGAGATTTCCGTCTCTTGCAGTAGAACCTTTGTTTGCTCAAATTGTTGCACTGCGAAACAATCATCCTCATCTGCAACTTCAGGCATCAAAAATCCATAGGCATACAACGTTATATGCGCCTGACGAAGATAGTCATTAATTAAAAAAGGCATCAACTGTTTTTGCGCAGAATTCCAGCGATACAAAACAGCATCGTCAACGACACGCAATCCCCAGAAATAGTATTTTTTTCGTCCCTGATGCCAATTTTTATAATTTCGGGTAATTGGGTATTGTGTAAATGGGAATTTTTTAAACTGGTTAGACATCTTTATAAAATTCTTTATGGTGATGAGATCTCATCAATGCGTAAAGATATTTAACTTTTCCTATGAAGTAATTTTGTTTATAGTTTTGCAAGAACACGATTTGTTTGGACAGTCCGAATCAATTTTATATCGTCAACGAAGTACGGACTCCGTGGACGACCAAAGGGTTTGTTTCCGCAACAAGCTGTGGAAAATTAAGATTAAATCACTTGGAGTGAAGGGATGCAAACACATGAATCAAGGATAAAACCTGCGAAGGGGAAAAACGACACCGGGCTAAATACTCGAAATGTATTCAGCTCCTCTCCAAGCAAACAGGCAAACCAGCTGCATTTTGGTAATTCTACAACGCCTAATTTATCCAACCAGCCGAATGATTCTACGCTGTTCCCTAAAATATCCATTTATTCGGGTAGATCAACAAACATCCAAACAAAACTCACGATTAACAAACCAGGAGACCAATACGAGCAGGAGGCTGACCTGGTTGCTGATCAGATAATGCGTATGCCTGAACCTCGAATGGCAGGTGGGTCTGGAAATATTAGTAAAAACCAGCAGCCTAAAATTCAGCGCATGTGTAAGCAGTGTGAAGAAGAACTCAAAACAAAAGCACGCACGGACGGGGCACCGCAAGTGACACCCCAAGTCCAAGCAGGCATCCATAGGTTAACAGGTCGTGGGCAGCGCTTATCAGATCATAGTCGATATTTTTTTGAGTCCCGGTTTGGTAAAAGATTTACCGATGTGCGAGTTCATCACGACACACATGCCAACCGATTGGCAGAAAGTGTAAATGCCCGAGCTTTCACACAAGGCAATAATATTGTCTTTGCGCACAACCAATTCCAGCCAGAAACAACTGTAGGACGACGGTTACTGGCGCATGAATTAACACATGTATTACAGAACCAGACAGGTACACTTCGTCGTGAAGCCAATCCTAGAAACACGACATTAGATTTGTGTTTTGTGCCAATCGGACGATTCCATCTTGGACGGGTTGGCGGTGTACACGCCGTGCTGAATATTCATGGCACACGCGGTCTCACCCGGGTCGAAGTTGACCCAGCGCAACATCAAGGTGTTGGTGATCCAGCAGCTGTAGCAGAAGGACCAGGACGTGTCGCTGGTTTTCACAGTCATGTCGTCAACAGCAATAGTGCACGACAACAAGGCACATGCCAAACGCTGACAGTTACTCAGACACAGGCTGATGCTGCGATTGCTGCGGCAAGTCGCTATGAAGAACTTGATGTTGTTTACGAAGCACCGGGTATGGGACCAAACAGTAACAGTTTTGGTGAGTGGGTTTTACAAGCCGCCGGCATTAGCACCAGTGGAATTACAGTTCCAGACGGTGCGTTGGGATGGGGATGGTATCAGGACAATCCCGGCGAACGAAGTCGTCCTCCCATGGTGGCAAGAACACACCGTGGTATTGCGGCTGTATGTAACCAACCACACACATCGGCAACAACCATTGCCGCGCTAATAGACTTAATTCGCAATGCAGAAACTCAATTAATCAGTTGTGGTGTCAATGATGTCGGAGAACGCATAAACATTATTCGTGGTATTTTTTATGGTAGTCCCTGGAGTCGCGATTATGGCACCGGGCAAAGTAGCCATATTCGAAATGCTATGTTCAACGTTTATTCCGGCACCGATCAACCACAGTACCCATTGGAGTGCATGGATTGCGGCACAGCTTTAGCTATTGGTGAAAGCCAGGACATCCGTGAACGAAGTGGCCGTCGCGTTGATGTCGGACATTTGCTCATTGGCCTTGATGCCAGACGAAGTATTATCGCAACAACGCTGAGTCAACCAGTTGGCCAAGTGACTGGCTTGGAAGCTTCCACCTGGGCTGGCGATCTGGGTGGTGGTGCTGCACAATTAGCGATGGCTCGCGTTCGGAATGCGTCGCGTCGTGCGTCAACATATTTTCGACCCAATGAAGCAACATACAGTGATTACGGAGGCTCAATAAACCTTGAAGGTGATGTAGCCGGTTATGCCGTTGCTGCAGGTTCCGCCTCACCCGGTGACGCACCACCAGTCAGCATACCAGTAGGCAGTACAATCGCCGATGCACTAGATGCTTATTTTAATCCTGCTGGTAGTACACCAGCAGGATGGGATAATCGTTGCAGAGTTTTTATTACAGCTATGGGAGGCAGCTTCAACAGCACCGGAACCCTAACAAATAGATCAACAGTCCTGGATTACCTTGCGGAGCAAATCCATGATTTTGGATGTTGGTATATGGTGAATTTCCAACGCCAACATCATGGAATGAATGCGTCAACGCTTGAAGCTGCGTCACGTCATATGGAAGGTGCCGCCACAGAAATCGCAGAGATTTTTCTTAGCGCCCTGGAAAATTGTGTTAGCAATCCATCCCGCCCAATCGTTGGCAGAGCGAATCCGTCACCTACTGCGGCAGGTGATCCATCCTGCCTGCTCGCCCGCGGTGTTCCTGAAGGCGCTGAACTACTCGAACGCGGCAGAGATTATATCGAACAAGAGGTTGCTCCTGAAGCACGAGAGTTGATTGAAGATGCCGAAAGTATAATTCGTGACGGCGAGCGATGGATCGAACAAGGGCGAAGACGTTTTGAACGATGGCGACGCGAATTTTAACTTGTTTTAATTATTAAATTTTCAAAACTAACTTCTTTAAAATATCAGTTATTCAACTGTAAATAAAAACCAAGCCATGTACAAATTCTTTCAATTAAAAATCCAGTTTTAGAGTATCAATACGTCAGCGTCTCATTATTGAATTTATATTGTCGAGAAAATTTACAAACACAATCCCGAGCGTTTTCGTTCAGTTTAATATGTATTTGTTTTATATCTATAAAATATTAATGGCCTAACTTATGTATGTATATTAACGGAAGTTAAATTCATAAAAAAATATCAATTTACATGTTGGGAGCAAGAAAATGTTTTTATATAGAACTAAATTACTCTGTCTTTCCTTCCTATTCTCTTTACTCGTAATGCAATCTGCAATGGCAACGCATATTCCACTAACCATGACGCCAGACACTACCGTTGGCGGCACTTTGGTATTTAAAGCTGATTTAACTGGCTTGGGTATCAGTCAAGTTGGCTCAATTACAATTGTTGATGATGGAACAACTATTGGCGGTGCGCCCGGGATTTTTTCCGGATTTGATCTTGATGCAATTTTTTTAGATGATGATGGTAACCTGGCTACAACAGGTGATCGTCATTTTGCCAGCAACTATATTTTTTCAGCCGGCACTACACGCGCTACATCAAACAGTGCTTATCTTCCAAACGCTTCTCATCCAGGGCCAACTTTTGGTTCAATCGATGCAAATACCATTGATTTGGCAACCGCGACACTTGAAACGCTGGACGGTATTTCAATTGCCGACGTTAATCTGGCGGATGGATTTTTAACCCTGGGTGATGGCGGTAGTTTAATAGCGAATTTTGCACCAGAGATAATGGTCGGTTCAACACTATTTTTAATGACTGGCGAAGTTGGTGGGCAACCCGGTGAAGGTTTAAGTGCATCAGTCTTTGTTGCCGAGAATCGCATTCCTGAACCCGCAACCTTAGGATTAATTGGCTTGGGCTTACTTGGTTTGACATTCAAACGTCGTTAATACTTACCCCGGATATTTCATGAATTCATGAGATTATCGCACAGAGATTCGAATTTTCTGTAATATCAAAAAAACGGTGAGCAATCCTGGAATTTATGAATCATTCGGATTAAATACGCAAATAACATTAACCCCCCCTATCAATTAGAGGGGGTTTTTCATTTAAACAGGTGAATTAAAAATTCCAAATAATACATTACTCCAATTCGTTTCAATCGTTGAAGAATCTATAACACCATCTGCATTGTCATCAATTTCCACCAATACAGTTCCATCAGCTTGTGCTGTCAATATTAAGATTCTTGTGGATTGGCCATTCATGCCACGGCTTACGGTTAACTGCCCTGCTGTCGGCGGTTGACCAGTGCTGCCTGTTAGTGAATTATCAGTGGTTAAATTAATATAACTTTGATCCGTTGTAATATTTTCCACCATGACATTAATGTCCCATAAATAGCTGTTGGCATTTGTATCCCAATTAAAAGCCAGACTAAATTCATGATTGTTGGTAATGGCGCTATCAGGGTTTGCACGTGTCACTGAACCGTTACCAGATGCCGATTGTGTCAACGTGCCTGCTGTAGAGTCAACATTAATGCTTGTCGTTGTGCTGCCAGTGGAAACACGATTGCTACCCGTTAGTGGATTTTCCCGTGATAAATTATTTTGAAACATGGTGGTTGTGATGATCCAATCAGGATCAACAAAAGCTGTGCCCTGAATCACGTCATTAATAAACCCCCGACTACCATTAATCACGCGAGTACCAGCAGCATTCTGTACACAATTATCAAATACTGTGGACCTCGAATCGCCACTGGATAAACCAACCGGATCAACGTCATCGACAACGCGCGTCATCGTGCCACCACCCAGGCAATTAGTCACTGTTTCCGTAATTGCCAGCGGTGCAATGAGTAATTTATTGCTGGTCACATCATTGATGGAAACAAATAACATATCTACGTCGTTTTCAGAATATAGACTACTCACATTGGCAAGATTGCTGTCCAACACGGTGAGATTATTTCTCGAAAAAACTTGTGCTTCGGTATTTAGTTGGGTGGTATTGCCAAAATTGCCAGTGCCGAATGTCGATGGTGGGGTAAATCCAGTACCTGCGCCTGGTGGTGTAAAACCACCTGAAGGCGGAGTGAAACTTCCAGGAGGGGGAGCACTTCCAGTAAATCCACCTGGTCCACCGAAACCCGTTCCAGGAAAATTTCCACCAAATGCTGGCGGTATAGCTGAAGCGGGTGGTGGTAAAATACCAGCTGGTGGTGCAACGGGTAACGAGCCTGCAAAAAAGCTGGCGAAGGTTCCAAAACCGCCAAAGCCAAAACCACCCACATTGGCAATTACGCTGGCGATGCTTCCACCGAAACCAAAACCACCACCTGTGCCCAAAAAACCGGTTGTTGAAGATATGCTGCCATTGGTTGCTGGTGCAAAACCGCCGCCAAACACTTGCTGCACCCCTTCTGTGTCGTTACTGTTTATTGCTCTTAGTTGTAAGCTATTACCATCTTCTTTAAATGGAACGCTTTTTTCAGATTCAACTTTTTCAGATGTGCTTTGAGAGCAGGAGTAACAGAAAAAAATGAAAAAAAGTAAAATAAAATTACGTGGCAAAGTAGACAGAAAAGAATTCAGCAGTTTCATTTCACCCTCCCCAAGCATTGTCAAAATAACCATAATTCTGTGCTTAATTAATGAACACAGAGTGAATATTGATTATTTTTCAACCTATGCAGATCGTCGTAATCCAGGAATTCGCAAAAGTCGCTTATTTCTTAATTTTTAAATTTTGTTCACTACGCATTTTTCATTCAAACTTCTTTAAACCTTCATGTGTCTGTCACATTTCCTCGCTAACGTTTTCTGGGTTGTTTTGAGAACATGCAGTAACGCGGTATTTGAGCCGTTTTTATACTGCAAAACATCAATCTATGGCTCAAAGTCACAAATCACATTAGCAAGACTAACCCCAAAAAATTAATTTGAATTTTGTTTTAACGCTGGAAAGGATAATTCATGAAACGTAAACACCTGTTTAAACTCACGCTTATGGCTACTTTGCTGGGCACGGCATTGACTGCATGTAATCACGATGAGAGTGATGACGATAATAATGACCCACAAAACAAATCAACTGATACCACAATCAACTTGAAAGCCGGTAGTTTTGCTATTAATGAAACGATGGATGGTGTTGACTTCACAGGTGGAAATTCTTTGGATTTGAGTGTAGGTGTTGGCAGTGGTGCATTTCACTACCCTGGCGACCCAAGCAATGAGTTTTATGCCGTAACTGATCGCGGCCCGAATGTCGCTTGCGATGACAGCGAAACAATAATCGGCATCAAAGATTTCTGCAAAAAAAACAATGGTGAAGTCGACGAAAGTGGAAAAATTTTCCCCGTTAAAGATTTCACACCCACCATCTACAAATTTCGCATTACAGAAAATGACGGCACTCTGGGTTATGAAGTCTTGGAGAAAATTACACTTAAAGATGATAACGGCGACGCCATCAGTGGTGTGGTCAATCCCCTAATCAGTACCGACACTGAAAACGGATACGCCAGCGATAAAAATCAATTATCTTTCGATGCCGAAGGTGTGGATACAGAGGCGCTGGTAAGACTAAAAGATGGCAGTTTCTGGTTAGCCGATGAATACGGCCCAAGCTTGATTCACGTTGCTGCAGATGGAAAAATCATCGAACGTGTGGTACCTGAAGATGTGGCTATGGATCTGTCTGACGCTGACTATAAAGTAACAGGAAGCCTGCCCAATATTTATAAGAAACGCAAATTAAATAGAGGCATAGAATCTGTCGCTGTTACCCCCGACGAAAAGTATCTTTACTTTATCATGCAAAGCCCGTTAGCTAACCCTGATGGCGCAGCATATAAACAATCTCGCAACGTACGTTTAATGAAAATGGCGCTCAATGACGATGTCAGTATAAAAGAAAATATCGGCGAATATGTTTATGTCATGGACAGACCCATGACATTTGCAGACAAAACCTTAAATACAGGCGATTTAAAAGCCGGTAAATATCGTGCTCAAAAAGATGTGAAAATCAGTGAAATGGTAGCCGTTGGCGAAGATGATCTGATTGTTTTGGAACGCATCAGTAAAGTAACAAAACTTTACCGCATAAACTTGGCTCACGCTGATAATATTCTTGGCAGCTATTATGACAATATTAACGCAGAAAAGTCTCTGGAAAAGCACTTTGACCTGAATAGTCAAAATGCCACACCCGTCATTAAACAACTGGTTTTCAATTCCATGACTGATACACCAGATGGAATCGATATGCCGAAAAAAGTTGAAGGCATAGCCATGCTGGATGATGAACATGTTTTGTTGATCAATGATAATGATTTCGGCATTAATGGAAATGAAAGTAAGGCTGTTATTTTAAACATTGCCAAACAACTTACTGATGGACCAGCACCAACATCAATCAGTCTGGGTAATTCGTACAGTTATGATTCCGGCCTGGGTGAAGGTGCCGCAGAAATCGTGACTTACGATGCAGATAACAAACAATTGTTTGTGGTAAATGCTGAAACTGTTTCAGTAGATGTATTGGATATCAGCAACCCTGCTTCACCTAGTAAGCTAAATACGATTGATGTGGCGTCATTAGGCAAGAGCGCAAACAGTGTCGCCGTTAAAGATGGCAAATTAGCAATCGCCATTGAAGTTGTTAATTCAACGGATGGATCACAACAGGAAACAGGCAAAGTTGCCGTTTTCGATACCAAATCACTTGATCAATTAAATGTCTTCGACGTAGGTTTCCTACCAGACATGGTTAGCTTTACACCAGACGGTAAAAAAATTCTGGTTGCTAACGAAGGTGAGCCCAATGACAAATACAGTGAAGATCCTGAAGGATCGGTGAGTATTATTGATATTGCCGCTGAAGCTGTCACCCATATTGACTTCACTGATTTCAATAATGCGGAATCACGTTCAGCAGAACTGTCAGAACATGTGCGCGTCTTCGGTCCTGACGCCACAGTCGCACAAGACCTTGAGCCAGAATACATCACAATTTCTGAAGATGGTAAAACTGCCTGGGTTAGTCTGCAGGAAAATAATGCCATCGCGATTATCGATATAGATAGCGCCTCTGTAACTGCAATTCAGGCATTGGGTGTTAAGGACTATAGCGTTTCAGGCAATGGAATTGACGCAAGTGATAAAGACGATATGGCAAATGTTAAAACCCGGGATAACGTGGTTGGCATGTATCAACCCGACGCCATTGCCAGTTACAGCTATCAGGAAAACACGTATATCGTTTCTGCTAATGAAGGTGATGCACGCGATTACTGGTTTGATGCGGCCAATGAAACTGATTGTATCGCACAAGGTGGCGTGGATTGGGATGATGAAGACGGATGTCTTGCCTATTCAGAAGAAGCGCGTTTGGGTAAAATCGATTCAGCAATGTTAATCCCCGAACTGCAAGCAGTTACAGACAATGCTGATCTTGGACGTATCAAAATGACGCTGGAAAATGGCAAAGATGAAAACGGCGTATTCAATACGGTTTATTCTTATGGCGCACGTTCATTTTCTATCTGGAATGCGGAAGCCAAACTGGTGTTCGATAGTGGCGATGATATCAGCCGCTTGTTAGCTGAACGCTTATCAGCAGAAGATTACGTCGACGGTGTTGATGGCCGCAGCGATGACAAAGGTGCAGAGCCTGAAGGTGTTGTTGTTGGCGAAGTAAACGGTCGTACATACGCGTTTGTCGGTCTGGAACGCGCAAACGGATTTATGATCTATGACATCACAAATCCTTACGGTGTACAGTTTGTGGACTACGTACGTGGCCCATTAACCGACATCGGCCCGGAAGGCATGACATTCATCAGCAAAGCTGACAGCCCGGATGATAAACCTTATCTGGTGATCAGTAATGAAGTAAGTGGCACCACTACTTTGTATGAAATCAACGTGAAATAACGTCGATCAACTCCCTGTTAAAGGCCCCGCGTTATACTACCGGGGCCTTTTTTATATGCATTCTCACATTCAGCGTCCTTCATATTCATTGTGGCCGAAAAAAGCAGATAATCCACGCATCCCTTCAGAACAGCCAGGCGCGCAACTTACGCCCAATAAACGATCGATTATCAAACAAATAATAATGAATTTGTTAAAAATCATTTAGTTGTTCGTTATTTGTTTGTTAGTATTTTAAACATTCGAATAATAAATCCCAGGATTAACGATGATCAACTCTTCCACATTTATCAAGCAATTCGCTTGGGTATTTGTCTGGTTTGTAGCTTCCTTCAATTCAGTGTCAGCTGCCATTTTTAATGTGAATTCACCGCTCGATGATATAAATGCAAATCCGGAAGATGGTAAATGTTTGACCGAAAATGCGCCATGTACTCTACGAGCGGCAGTGATGGAGGCCAACAAATTAGATGGTGCAGATATTATTAATCTACCTGCGGATACTTATGTGCTCAATCTCGAAACGCCTAATGAAGATCCCGCCGCGGTAGGTGACCTGGATATTTATGACAGCCTGGAAATTATTGGCGCAAATAGAAATTCAACAATCATTTCCGGTGGCGGTATTTTTCGCCTGATTTCGATTTTTACAACAGCCGGAGAAAACACTCCAATAGTCACTTTAAAAAATCTTACCTTAACTGAAGGTCGTGACGACGATCCCGAAAAAATCGCTGCAATTTATAATGAAGGCATTTTGACCTTAGAAAATGTAACTGTCACAGCAGCAGGAAATAAAGCTTATGCCATTCACAATAATGCTGGCTTTTTAGAAATAGATTCTAGCGCAATTAGCAACAACTATAGTGGCATTCGTACAAGCAACGGAATGGTGCAAATTCTGAATTCGGATTTTGATAACAACGTCCAAACAGAGTATCTGGATTTTGGTGGCACAGCCATCAGATCAATTAACCAGAGTCGTATTGAAATTATAAACTCCAACTTTCAGAACAATCAATCTCAATCGTCTGGCGGTGCGATTTTTTTACATCAATCCACTTTGTACCTGGAAAACTCTCTCCTATCTGACAATACAGCAAACCAATCTTCATTAGAAAACATTGGTTACGGCGGAGGGATTTTTGCGAATGAGAGTAGTATCCTTTTAGTAAAAGCTTATATCATCAATAATAATGCATTTGTTTCAGGTGCCGGTATTTATTCCCAAAATGGTAATCTGACTGTTAAAGATTCAGAAATTCGAAGTAATAGGATTATAGATACTGAAAATGGTACCGGGGGTGGTATAACTTATTTTGGAGTAAGTTCACCTGATTTAAATAATTCATTACTCGAAATTAAGCAGACAAGCATCCAGCTAAACGAAGCAACTTACGGTGGTGGTGTCGCTGTACAAGATTCAGAAAAAACGGGTAATTTGGTTGAAATTTCGAACAGCAGTTTCTATCAAAATATTGCAGCTAAAGCCGGGGGCGCTCTGTATTACGATGACCAAGGACAGGTTTCCATAACTAACACAACAATACTGGAAAATTCAGCTAGCAATGCTGGCGGCGGAATATATGCAAATATAACTCAAGCTGGAAGCCTAGATTTACTTCACGCATCAATCGTTGCTAACAACGCACCAAGCGGCGCAAATATTCAAAATAATTTAGGTCTCGTTGAATCACGTAATTCAATTATTGCAAATGGAAGCACGGGAATGGATTGTGAAGGTGAGATTTCCAGCTTAGGTAACAATCTGGACTCAGACAACAGCTGCTCGTTAAGCGAAACGCTAAATGATATACCTGAAGCTGATTTATTAAGCGGAATAACAAGCAGCTACATGTGGGCTCTCAATATACCTTTCAGGATTCATGAACTCTCAAGCAACAGCCCTGCAAAAAATGCTGCCAATCAGGAACATTGCCTTGAAACAGGTTTCGTAGATCAGCGTTACCACTATCGGGCTGACGGTATGTGCGATATAGGGGCATATGAATACGGTAGCAGCCGTGCACTTTCCGGTGAAATCGAATTTTCAGTTGCTGAAATGAGTATTTTTGAAGATCAGGCTTTTGCCAATGTAGCAATCAAGCGATTAAACAGCAACGAAGGAACAGTTTCCATTTCTGTTTACACGCAAACATCAGGATCTGCAACTGCTGACACAGACTTTGAACCAATAGCCCAAAAGATTGTTTGGCTTGACGGCGATAGTGATGACAAAACAATAATTATCCCTATCATTAACGATCAAGAAAAAGAAAGCACTGAAACCATCCAGCTTTCTTTAACGCATGTAAATGGCGGGGCCAGTATCGGAACGCAAAATACGCTTGCCATTAATATTGAAGATGATGAATCACTTTCCGGCGTAGTGACGTTTGCTGAAGAGATATATAACGCAAGCGAAGCTGATACAGAATTCCTGCTACCTATATTACGGAAAAATGGCAACGCCGGTGTTGCAACTGTCACCCTTTTAATCGAAATTTACAGCGAACTCGAGGATACAACGACATCGCTATCACAAGTCATTGAAATTCCTGAAGGAGTCACACAATACAACTATAAAGCGATACCAGATTTCATACAAAATGATTATTTTAGTGGCGATTTCGAATTCAGATTTACACTAAGCAATCCAGAGAATCCGATCCAACTGGGTAATGTGCAAAGTACTCAAATCAACGTTTTTGATGACGAACCCAAAGCAGGTTTAATTTCATTTGAAACAGAAACATATTCAATATCCGAAACAGATATCAACTTTTCAATACCAATCTTGAGAACCAATGGCAGTGTTGGAGACGCTACTGCTACGCTTTTTATCGAAATCTATCGCGCATTAGACAACACGACTGTTACGTCGGAGCACGTAATAACTATTCCAGACGGTATCACGCAACTCGATTACAATGTCCTGCCAGAGACATGGGATAACAACTATTTCAACGATGATATTATAATTAGATTCACACTTGGCAATCCGCGAAATCCCGCACAACTGGGCGATTTACAAAGTACACAAATCAATATATCCGACGATGAATCCAAACCAGCTAATCCCGGTATTATTTCATTTGAAAAAGCAGAATATTTTGTGCGAGAAAATGAAGGTTATATTGAAATTAATGTAAACAGAACGTCCGGCACCGATGGCAATGTTAATGCCAGTATCGAAGCGCTGGATGAAAACCTGGATAAGCAAGCTAAATATGCAGAAGACTTTAGTCTTTCCGGTGAGACCTCTAACCTGAGTAAATTAGAATTCTCAACAGGCATGACAAACGGAAAAATCAGGATTGAAATTACTAACGATGTACTGGTTGAAGGTCAGGAAGATTTCAATATTGAATTGTTTTCACCACTTGGCACTGTTGAACTTGGTGAAATAACAAAAGCCACAATACACATTATTGACGATGAAACATCAGCAGAGTTGATACAGTTTTCACAAAGCGCCTACACCGTTGATGAGAGTGATCAATTCTTACGAGTGACGCTGGAGCGTATTAATGCCGGCACAAGTGAAGCGACTGTGCAATTAAAAAATGATCTGGTTTCAGAAAACGAGGGAGATGCAGTCAGACACGCGCCAAAAACAATTAAATTTGAAGAAGGTGTTTATGAAAAAGACATCATTATCGATTTGGCATATGAAAATGATGATCAATATGATGGTGATGAAACATTCACATTAAGTCTATCAAATAAGATAGGCAGGCTAGGACTCGGTGAGAATGCGTCTGTCACTGTAACAATTGAAGATAATGATCCCAAACCTGATGATGCAGATATCATATCATTTGTGAATTCCGGTATCGAAATTAGCGAAAACATTGGTTATGTAGACATTGAACTGCAAAGACTCAATCCTTCCATCGATATTGTTGAAACAACCATAATTTTTTCTGATATTGATACCGATTCCAACGATTATCGTTATTCCAGTAATAATGCGTTTACGGCTCAAAATCTCCAATTTGGTAGTAATGAAGAATCCATTACCTTCAGGTTAGACATCCCCAACGATGCGATAATAGAACCAAATGAAACATTCCTAATCCAACTATTCAATATAGTAAATGGAAAACCTGGAGAGGTAACCGTCGCCAGGGTGACTATTCTTGATTACGATAAACCAGCGACCATTTCATTTGAGCAAACAGAATACAGTTTTCCTGAATCGGCTGGTAAAATTCAAATCCCTTTGACTAAAACCAAAGGTGTACAAAGCAGTTTTGATGTGACAATTAGCAGTATCGAAAGCACCGCAAAACTCAATGAAGACTATACGGAATTTACAAATACGTCGGTAAATTCTGAGAATTTACATCAAATAAAAATTACTAACGATAATAATTCTTATGCTCTTGAGCTAGAACTCATCGACAATGATACTTTTGACAGAGATAAATCATTCAGCATAAGTCTTTCTGACCCAACAAACGAAGCAGAAATTGGTGAATTTTCGGAAATTTTAATCAATATTGTGGATGATGAGTCAAAAGAAGATGCTGAACCCAATCAAATTAATGAAAAAAATTCGATAGATGGGGCTACCACCACAAATGAAATACAAAAAGGTGCGGGTGCCATTCATCCTTTTGGATTAGTTAGTATTCTTCTGTTCGCATTGACCCGGTTATACCTCTTTAGAAGAAAAAGATGGGCTTAAATTATAACTCTATGATAACTATTACTTTTTTAGTGGCAATTCCATTTAGGAATTGATGTTTTTTTTGTTAAAATCTAACGATACTAATTACAATATCCCAGGTTAATTAATGATCAATTCCGCTTTCATAAAACTCTGCATCGGGCTTAGCCTGTTACTGATCAGCGCCAGCGCAATGAGTAGAGAGTTTACCGTTAACACCGAACTGGATAGGGTCGACGCCTTACCCGGTGACCGTCTTTGCCAGACGATTTCTATTGGTGAATGTTCCTTACGTGCAGCAATAATGGAAGCCAATGCCTCAGCTGGTCTTGATACCATTAATTTTAAATTACCCACAGGCAACTATACACTTGACTCAGCAATTGGCGGTGAACTGCTTATCAATGATAGCCTCGAAATCATTGGTGCAGATAGATATACAACAATCATTTCGGGTGACGGCAGATTTCGCTTATTCTCAATTCCTTATGATGCTGAAAATCCTGTAGAACTTAACTTAAGCAACCTTACTTTAACTCGTGGACGGGATAATGATCCCGATAAATATGCCGCAATCTACAACGAAAGCTTGCTGAATCTGGACAACGTAACTGTTACCGACGCAGGCACGGAAGGCTACGCAATTGCCAGTGTGTCAAACAGTGGTTTAACTATTCAGAACAGTTTCTTTATTGCAAACGATGCTGCCATATTAAGTAACAGTAGTATGCTGGTGGTAAATAATTCGGAATTTAAGAACAACAATCAAACTTTACCCTTGGGTGGAGCCGCCATTTTTGCGCTTAATAGTCCGTTGGTAGAAATTCAAGAATCCTTATTTGAAGGCAATTCAACAACATTTGCCGGTGGCGCATTATTTCTTAAAAAATCGAATTTAGTAATAGCCAACAGCACACTCAATTCAAACGCTGCAAATAACACTACTGATAATGAAACAGCTAATGGCGGTGCTATCTATGCGGTCGATAGTAAAATTAATATCACCAATACAACCATCACAAATAATACAGCTAAAACCTCTGGCGGCGGTATATATTGTCAGTATTGCGAATTGAACCTGTCTAAATCTCATATTGAAGACAATAAGACTGCATTGAATGCATCAAGTGAATTAAATGGATCAGGTGGTGGTTTAATATTTGGGGGAGTCGAAAACAATCCTACTGAGACACCTGGTTTAACTATTACCGACACCGTCATTTCATCAAATAGTGCGGCTAATGGTGGTGGAATTGCAATTATTGATGACGTGGTAGCAAATAATAAATTCAGCATTCTAAATAGTGAAATTTCCTTTAATAATGGTGAATTTGGAGGCGGAATTTTTCACGACGATAATGCCACGCTAAGGATTGTTAACTCGACTATTAGTAATAATACGGCAGAAACTGGTGGCGGTGTTTTGACTGGATTGGCACCAACCGCCAATATAAATTTGCAAAACGTTACTCTTGCGGAAAATTCTGCCGTACTCGGCACCAATATTAATAATCAAGGAAGCCAGGTATTAACCAGTAACAGTATTTTCGCGAATGCTGTGCAAGGTAATGATTGTGAGGGCACGATAACTTCATTTGGCAGCAACCTGGATTCAGATGGAAGTTGCAATTTAAATCCGGATATCGGTGACTTTTCTGCAACTGATCCAGAACTACAAGCGCTTTCTGAAAATGACGGCTTAACCCGCACACATGCGCTTGCAGAATCCAGCCCGGCTATTGATGCAGGCGACAGTCTGGTTTGTATGTCCATTGGTAATATTGATCAACGTCACAACTACCGGGCTAACACTTGCGATATTGGCGCATTTGAGGCTGGCAGCCAGGCCATTGAAGCAGGAACACTGGAATTTACACAAAGTGAAATCACAGTTTATGAAGATGTGGGAATCATTAAAATTCCTGTCCGCCGTGCCGACAACGCACAAGGTTATGCAAGTGCAAAAATAAAGCCCGATGGTACTGCAACCCCTGATCTGGACTTTATCTTCGACGCATCTGATTTAAGTTGGATTGATGGGGATAATGGTAATAAAGAAATCATCCTCACGCTGTCAGACGATAACATAAAAGAAAGTATTGAAACGATTGTATTTGAGATAACTAACGTAACTGGTGAAGCCAGTATTGGCCAAAACAAAAGCATCCAGATTAACATCAACGATGATGACTCTGCTCCCGGTAAAATAACATTTGAACAAGCGCTAATAACCGTAGATGAAGACGCAGGCGAATTTGACATCAAAATATTGCGTCAGGAAGGAAACGAAGGTGATATTTCTTTTATTATTCAAAAAGAAATACCTTCAAAAGATAAAGACGGCAATGAAAGTATTATCACATCAAATATTCCTGTCACACTTTTAGCTAACGATACAAGCAAAATAATCAACGAAATATTTGAAACTGAAAAATCCCCTGTGGCAGACGGCGATAAAATCCACACATACAAAATTATTGCTGAGGAAGATATACAATTAGGTGAAAACACTACCCTGCAAGTCAGGCTAAAAGATAATGATAGAACACCCGGCATAGTGTCCTTCAGCAATTCAAAATATTCAGCAAACGAACTCGACGAAACATTTGAAGTTACCATTCAACGAACAGGTGGTGCAGAAGGCGATATAGAACTGGAAGTCATTCATACAAATTTAATTAACGCCGGCGACGATACTGATGTAACTGCACATCATGGAATTGACTATGTTGTGCGCAGCGAAAATTTCATTGAAAATGGCAAAATTCTTATGAGGAATGGTGAGTCGGAATTTAAATTGATCATTGATTTAAAAAACGACTCAGAGAAAGAATACGATGAAGCTTTCAAACTCGAACTGGTTTCAGTCACCGGTGGCGCCAAACTCGCGGGCACCAATATTCAAGCGACAACTACGATTTTAGATGATGACCGACCCAAACCCGGTAAAATCAGCTTCGCGCAAAGTGAATATAGTTTCTCCGAATCCGCAGAAAACATCTCCGTACCGTTATTGCGCAGTGAAGGCACCGAAGGGGAAGTTGAAGTGACACTTTCAAGCGAAGACGGCACCGCCATACGTTATCAGGATTTTAATATAACCATCGGTAACAGTGCATCTGACGACATACAATTGGTTTTTAACGAAAACACCGACGATGGTAAAGACCAATACAGCTTAAAACTGGATTTTATTGATAATAATCAATATGAAGGCGACAAAACATTCAAACTAATCATCTCCGATATAAAAACTGATCTAGGAAACATCGATACGGGTAATATAGTAGCAGAAGCGGTTCTAAGTAATCCAACAACAGACAAAGATAACGATACTTCATCAGATGAATTATTGGAACAAATCAGCGTTACAATTACGATTACCGACAACGAGCGCCCGGTTATTGAAAAACCACCTTCTGAAAGGATCAGCGAAGGTGCAGGCCTGATCCACCCGGCTAACCTTGGCTTACTTCTGTTCTTTTATCTGTTAAGCAGAAGATCTTTAGGATTAGCTCAGCGCTTAAGCAGCAATACTGTTTTGAAAAACAACCGAACCATAAAGATTAATCATTGATTGATATGAGATTTTTGACACTTTAAACCAAATCATGACATAGCACTCTAAAAATAAGCGCTTAGATAAACAGGTCTTTTTTGATATCCTTCTATGAATACTAACGATAAGCACTAACTTAACAATGACCACCCCGTTTACCATTACTTACCGCCTCCTGGTAATCAGCTTTTTTCTGTTTGCAACTTGCTCAAATGTAAATAGCAGAGAATTTATAGTTGACACCAATCTTGACGCACCAGATGCAAATCCTGGTGACGGAGTGTGCGCTAATACACTCCAGCAGTGCACGTTGCGTGCTGCGGTAATGGAAAGCAACGCCTTCGCTGGCCCCGATGTTATTCAACTGCAAGCCTTAACTTATGCGCTAGACCTTAGTCTTGCAGGAGAAAACAATGCGATTGAAGGTGATCTGGATATACGTGAAAGCGTGCAGATTCTCGGTGCCAGTACCGAAACAACAACCATACAAGGGGCAAGCAACGGGGGAAACAATGATCGTTTGATTTCTGTTTTAAAAGAAACAGGAAAAGCAGCACCATCACTTATATTGAAAAACCTTAGCCTCACGCAAGGTAAAGACAATGATACAAATAATGTTGCAGTGCTTTACAACCAGGGTAATTTACAATTGGAAAACATTGTCATTACAAAAGCTGGCACTTCAAGTTTTGCGATATTTAATGATACCGGTGTACTCAATATTGAAAATAGTCGATTTCTCGAAAACGACAGTGTTATCTACAGCATCGACAGTTTGGTTTCCATTAACAATTCGTTTTTTGAATCCAACCATCAACAGGCTGCATTTCATAGTGGAAGCATAAAGTCTTTTCATGGTGCAGCCCTCCATGCAGTTAATTCACGCCTCCAAATTAACAACAGCGAGTTCAATAATAATTCCGCAACTGTTGCGGGTGCTGCTATTTATTTAATGCAATCTGAGCTTTTATTGGAATCCAGCACACTCTCGGCAAATATAATTGACAGTCCAGAATCTGAAAAAACCGGTTTTGGTGCAGCTTTATATGCCGAGCAAAGTCAGGTAATGCTATATGACACTAACATTTTTAACAATCAGGCAGATTTAGCCGGTGCCGGTATTTATACATTGAATAGTAAGCTCTCTTTAAATAAAAGCCTCATTGAGAACAACAAAACACTGAGACTGTCGAGTTCGGGTGGCGGCCTTTATTTCAAAACTGATAATACTCAAGCGAATAACGATTCTGTTCTGAATATCAACAATAGTATTATCACTGAAAATAACGCACATTTCGGTGGTGGTATCACAATAGACATTGCCAGCAGTGACACCACAAGCACTTCGTCAATTATTAAAAATACCGAAATCTCAGCAAATAAAGCTGTTTCGGGCGGCGGTCTTAACTTCGTAGCAGCCGGATCATTAGCGCTATTTAATTCCACCATTAGTCACAATATTTCTTTGGAAAATGGCGGCGGCATTTTTGCGAGTGATGACTCCACTGGCAACATCGACATCTATAACAATACTATTGCCTTTAATCTGGCATCCTCAGGCGGAAATATATTCAATGCGGCAACAATGCGGCTTGCCAATACCATTATCAGCGATGCCATTGCGGGTAGCGATTGTTTTGGCTCGATGATCAGCTTGAATCATAACCTCGATAGTGATGGCAGCTGTAACCTGACTATGGGCAATGATCTCAGCAATTCAGCCCCCCTGCTTGACTCACTCAAAATTAATGATGGAGAAACACGTAGCCACGCATTAGCCGTTGGCAGCCCTGCTTTAAACGCAGGAAATAAAGAAATATGTGACAAATCTGGCAACATTGATCAACGCTTTCACTATCGCTCAACGGACAATTGCGATATTGGTGCTTATGAGTCCGCTGGTTCTCCAGCGCAATCCGGTGTTTTTGAGTTAACAATCAATGAATCAACAGTTAGTGAACCCGATGTGGAAACAATCGTTACAGCTACCATTCAACGTAAGGAAAATAATCAAGGCCCTGCATTTGTTACTGTTCTTAACGCCCTACCAGAATCTGCCAGGTTAAATTCTGACTATCGCTTTACAACTAAAACGCTTGAGTGGGCTGATGGAGATAGTCACACAGAAGTTATTGAATTAAATATTTTGCCCGACGAAATCAGGGAACAAACCGAAACCCTTACATTGGTACTGAAACAACCAAGCAACTCAAACATATTAGGGGAAAATAATCGTTTAGATATTCAAATCATTGATAATGATTTAGTTTCAAGCAAATTTAGTTTCGCTAAAAAATATTATCACGCTTATGAAAATGAAGGATTTGTTGAACTTGTTATTCTACGAACAAACGATCAAAACAATGGAGAATTGCTTAGCGAATCGGAAGTTTCAGTGGAAATAATACCTAAAGAAGCTGAATACAAAAAAGACTTTGACAAAATAAACGGAATATCGTCACTGTCACAAACCGTTTTTTTTGATGAAGCCCAAACCGAAGCTGTAATTAGAATTAACCTGATTGATGACACTCCCAATACGGTTGACCCAAAAAATGATGCACCGGCAGAGAATGATGCAATAGAAAATGACCTCACGGAGAACGATTCTACTGAGACTAATCCTGCTGAAACTGATACTACTGAGACCAACCCCACTGAAACTAATTCTACTGAGACAGATCCTACAACGGCAGATTCCACAGATGACGAAGGCAACTCAACCGTAGTTGATGCAATAATAGATAATGCAATTGAAGGTGATGAAAGGTTCTTTGTCTTACTTAAACAAACAGAAAATACCAGTGACGTGACTTTCGGCGAAATAACGCAGGCAGAAGTAATCATCATTGATGACGATATCGATAAAAAGCCTGAAGACAAACCAAAATTAAGCAGTATCTCCTTCGAAAAGTCATTATACGAGTTTAGCGAAGCACACGGATTAGTTAGAATACCGCTTTATCGTATCGGTGATACCGAAGGCGAAGTTTCTGTTTCATTACGCAATATCAACGGAACAGCGTTAATGATCAGAGATTATGAAGACTTCCTCAACGACCGACTCAATAACACACCGCGCGCAACCTTCAAAGATGGAGAAGATGTCACCTTTGTTGAATTTAACATTGTTGATAATAATAAATACCTGGCCAACAAAAGTTTTCTTATCCAAATATTTAATCCCACAACATCAGCCGAGCTAGGCAATATCGCCGAACTATCTATTATCATTCGTGAAAATGATCTTGAACCCAGCAGAAAGGGCCTGGTGGATGAAAACACAACACATGTGGGCAGTTTACATCCGGGATTGATACTAATCTTGTTAATTGCACGATTATTTTTCTTTAAAAAGAGACCAGGACTCAGAATATTTTCCTGAATAATTACTCTCCCCTCTTTTTGGCTAAATCTCAAAAATTTCATAAGATATACAGTCTATAATATGAGTTATCCATATATCATTAAGAGACTGAACCGTTGCCATACATTAATATTAAAATAACCAAAGAAAACGCTACTAACGAGCAGAAGCGCGCTTTGATCAAAGGTGTAACACAATTGATGGTTGATGTGCTTGGTAAAAACCCAAATACAACGCATGTTGTGATTGATGAAATAGAAACGGATAACTGGGGAATTGCCGGAGAACCCGTAAGTGAAAGGAGAAAACGCGGTGAGTAATAAAACCGTAACAAACGTTGTCCATCATATTGAATTATCTATTGAGAGCATGGATCAGTTGGATAGTTTTTATAACACCTAGAAAGAAACCAATATTAAAATTGAGTTCACGCATAAACCACTCAGAAACAGTCTGGTTAAACATGCGATCTGTTATGAGTCCAGCAGCATCCTCACAGAATTTATTTGCGCGCCAACATAAGATACCTTGAATTCAACTCATAAGTGCAACCGCAAATTCTAGAGAAAAAAGCCAGTTGCTTGTATGCTAAGGTTTTTTCTCTTGGCGGAGCAAATACCTATGAGTGCCTACAAACAACTGACTTATGAGCAA
>Ga0316207_10001310_pt1 | contig 31486 bp, 24 predicted proteins | sample 6weekpyrite_MG_FD_204943 | JGI IMG/M metagenome (GOLD analysis project Ga0316207, IMG submission 204943) | Microbial mat bacterial communities from mineral coupon in-situ incubated in ocean water Damariscotta River, Maine, United States -... | ecosystem: Environmental > Aquatic > Marine >...
CAAGTACAATCGCAGAAAAATAACAAGAATAGCGCGTAACTAATGGAAATAAAAAATTGCGCACCTCAGGAGACTATGCAAACTGGTCTACCGGTGATTGAGTCGGGGTAATCTAATAAAATGAAAGCAGTGCAGCAGTTCGATAATCGAATCGGGTGTGGGTCAGTCGTGAGTCGGCTACTTGCAGCGGTTCTTTTTACATCATTTTTCTCTACCGCAACGTATGCCGCATGCGAAGACTGGATTGCGCGTGTGGTGTCCGTCCAGGGTTCGGTCGATGTGCGCGAAAGTGGTTCGCAGGCTTGGCAACCCGTTAAGTTGCAGCAGGCATACTGCCAAGGTGATGTGATTCGTGTCAACAAAGCCAGCCGTGCCGCGCTGGAGTTGCACAACGACACCATAATCAGGCTCAACCAGAATTCCACCCTGGCATTATCCGGGCCAAAAGATAAAGCTTCTTGGCTCGATCTGCTGAAGGGTTCATTGCATTCCATCACGCGTGTACCGCGCTCCCTGGAGATCAAGACCCCGTTTGTTAACGCGGCGGTAGAGGGTACCGAATTTCAGGTATCGGTCATGAGTGACCATACGCTGGTGGGGGTAATCGAGGGCCTGGTTGCAGTATCAAATGAATACGGCAGCATCAAACTTGCGCAGGCACAATCTGCCATAACCTATAAAGGCAAGGCACCCGTCCTCAGGCTTGATATTAATCCATCAGACAGCGTGCAATGGTCGCTATACTACCCGCGCCTGGACGTCTCCGGCCTGACACAGGCAGAAGAGTTGCTCGTGGCTGGCGATGTGAAAGGCGCTAGCGAAATACTGGCGAACCAGAAATCGACTGACGCACTGTCTCTAAAAAGCATCATTGCGATTGCTGTCAATAATAAAGAACAGGCATTAACGCTGGCCGATCAGGCCGTACAGGCCGATGGCAATTCTGCCACCGCACATATCGCCCGGTCCTACGCCCTGCAGACGGGTTTCGATTTACCAGCCGCACTGCAAGCCGCAAAAAATGCCATCACACACAACAATCAACACACAATGGCCTGGGCGCGACTGGCCGAATTGCATTTATCATTGGGCGAACTCGATGAAGGCCTTGCCGCTGCCAAACAGGCCGTTGCCCTCGACCCGAAACTGGCGCGCACACAAACCCTGCTGGGTTTTGCCCATCTACTTCAATACGAAATCGGTAAGGCCAAGAAGGCATTCAAGCGTTCCATTGAACTGGATTCATCCGACCCACTGGCAAGGTTGGGTAATGGGCTGGCAATCATACGTGACGGTGATCTCAAACAGGGTCGACGTGAAATTGAAATTGCCGCCAGTCTTGATACGAATAACTCACTGATACGTAGTTACCTGGGTAAGGCCTATTATGAAGAGAAACGTAACAAGCTTGCCGCGGACCAGTTTGCACTGGCCAAGCAGATGGATCCGAATGACCCGACGCCGTGGCTATATGATGCTATTCGTAAGCAGGGTGAGAATGATCCGGTTGGGGCGTTGAAAGATGTGCAGAAGTCAGTTGCACTAAATAACAACAGATCTGTGTATCGTTCACGATTTATGCTTGATGATGATCTTGCATCTAAGGGTGCTAACTTGGGTCGTATTTATCATGATCTAGGTTTTGACCAACTTGCTAGTCGTGAAGCTTCCAGGTCGCTTTCTAGAAGCGCAAGTAATTCGTCTGCTCATCGACTTTTATCAGATGGTTATTTATCAAGAACAAGGCATGAAGTAGCTCGTGTTAGTGAGCTACTGCAGTCTCAAATGCTGCAGGAAGTTAATGTTAACCCGGTGCAACCTCAGTTGGGGGAAAGTAGTCTGAATTTACTGAATACACTTGGTGCTTCATCTTTGCATGAGTATGATTCTCTGTTTATGAGAAGTCAGCATCATTTAATATTAAATGGTGTGGTAGGAGGGAATGATACCAATGGTGAAGAAGCTATTTTTTCTGGGCTATATAATAATTTTTCTTTTAGTCTTGGGCATTACCGTTATACAACAGATGGTTATAATTCAAATAATGGTTTAACGCAGAAATTGTTCAATCTTTTTTTGCAGACGGCGCTTACGGCCAATACAAGCGTGTTATTTGAAGTGCGAAACGATGACAATAGTCATGGTGATATTTTAAGATTTAATGAAGGAAATTTTTCGAATAATTTTACCGCTACCAATGATATTGATAGACGCAGAATTGGTTTTCATCATAAGTTTAATAATAATTCGCGCTTATTGCTAACAGCCATGAGCGATAAGCGAAATGAGTCAGAGGTTGATCAGCGATTAGTATTTGGCTTTCCTTTTGCTACATCGAATCGGGCGATATACGATTCTCATGCTGTTGAGATCAGGTATATCCAGGATGATGAGCATATAGGATATACAATTGGATATGGTAGGACAAATTCGAATGAAGAATTGTCTTTACAGCTTGGTCCTTTTCCTCCGCAGGAATTTTCAACAGATATTAAGGATAAAAATGCATATCTATATCTTTATCTGCATGACATACCAAATGGAGTATTAACTTTAGGTGCGAGTGTTGATAGCTATAATCGCTTAGGTAGTTTCAGTATACGAGAATTAAATCCAAAACTGGGTTTTGAATACGATTTTTCAGATAAGACTCAAGTGCGCTTAGCTTATTTTGAAACACTTCGGCGGAGTTTATTAAATAATCAGACATTAGAACCCACGACTGTTTCGGGTTTTAATCAATTTTTTGATGATACGGTTGGCACAAAAACGGAAAATATAGGGCTTGGTCTTGATCATAAGCTATCGAATAATCTTACAATGGGAGTTGAATACCTTAAGCGTGATCAAGATGTTCCTTTTATTGATAATACTGTGATGCCGCCAGTCAATGATGTTACGAAGTGGAGAGAAGAGCAGACTGAGTTGTATGCTTATTGGCTGCCGCGTAAAGATATGTCGATAACATTTGGCTTAAGCCGCTTGGAGTTTGAGCGTGATGCCAAAATCAGTAATAATCTTAAAATTTTAGATACAACAATAGACCAGTTGCCAATTAGTATAAACTGGTTTGCTAGTTCAAGATTGACAAATCGCTTTAAGTTGACTTACGCAAAGCAGCAAGGAGAATTTGTAGATATTACAACTTCTGCAGTCACTCCGGGTGAAGACAAGTTCTGGGTATTTGACTGGAGTCTTGAATACAAGTTCCCTGCCAATAAAGGAGCTGTTGCGTTAGGAGTGAAAAACCTTTTTGATGAGAAGTTTAATTATCAGGATGCAGATATTAACAGGCAGACACTATCTCCTGAGCGACTTGCATTTATGCAATTAAATCTGTTTTTCTGAAAATACATTTAGAGTTTTAATGTCATAATATAATATATATTTGGAGGGAGTGATGGTCTATTCGAAATTAAAGTGGTTCGTGATTGCAATTAGTTCTGCAGTTATGCTGGTATCTTTAAGCGCCTGTAGTTATGTAAAAGATCCTAAAGAAAATAGAGGTCAGATACCAAGGGGAACTAAAGCCAGTGTTAATTTTCTTGATAAACAATTAATCGTTATTAATAAAAATGGTCAGCGTGTAAACCCGGTTGCGAGTAATGGCAAAGGTGAGACGGTTCTTGAAGGGACTTTACGATTTAAACAAGTAAACCCATGTTACATGGAGTGGTGTCCAAGTGGGTCGCCGTGCATGTTATTTTTAATTTCTCCTGGAAGTTGTCCAACAGAATAGTTGCTAGCTACTATAAAGCCTGGATAAAAAACCGGCCATTGGCCGGTTTTTTATTGAAACCCCGAAGTCAGTCCAGCATGCGAATCAGAACCGTTAGTCCTGGTCGATTGCAATTTCCCCGCATGCGACAGGCAGGCTGGGTATATAAACACCATTAACTGTCATACCATGTAATATAATAGTGCGTTTATGTAGTGGCTGAATGGATGAAGGGTTTACAGTAAAGCTGGCCTCATATTCCAGTTCGCCACTGTCACCAACAAGATTGAATGGTGTTAAGGGTAATACGATAGGTCCATAAGAGGGCAGACCTTCTCCAACTGATATTAATCCGTCAGCGTCTACATCGGCATCGACACCCGGGCAGGTGGCATTTTTCACTGGTGCATCGTGGCCATGTATATGTTGCGGGTGTGGTTTGTTTGCTTCAAGGCCATTGGCCTCGATCTCGATTTTAATTATTTTTCCTTTTTTGATTTCCAGTTCGGCCTCGCCATAGACGCCGGAGCTGTTCAGTGGTTGCAATATGACTTTATATTCCTGTCCGCTTTCTTTGTCGTCAGCCAGGGCAACTGAAGTTGAGCAACCCAGTATGAGGGGTAGTACCAGATATTTGGTAGCTGAGTTCATGATTGATTCCTTTGTTAATGTTAGGGGCTTGCTGTAATGCAATGCAAGGTTGTAACGGATTGTTGATTACATCACTGCATGAATACTCACGAAACGGTCACTTTTTGATTACAAAATGACATCAAAAAACGTTATTTTTGAGGTGTGTTTTAACAGTGTTATTAATTTATAGGAATATGTTTTATTTTGGAATAAATGGTTTACTGAGGTGTTTGTAGCTAAGGTGCGGTCGGTTTGTAAACCAGTTATTATCAGGTGGGAGCGACATTCAGTCGCGATTTAATTAGAGTCGCGACTGAATGTCGCTCCCACCTGGATGTATATTTTTCTGGTGTGTTGTGTTAATTTTCGACCAGTTCAACTCGCCGGTTTTTTGCCTTGCCATCTTCCGAGCGGTTGGGGGCGTTGGGTGATAGTGGTCCGATGCCTTTTGCAGTCAGGCGTTTGTTGCTGACACCCATTTTGACAAGTGCATTAACGACGGCGCTGGCGCGATTGTTTGACAGGTTCATGTTGTGCTTCAGGCTGCCGCTGTTGTCGGTGTGGCCGACGACATAAAATGATTTGTTCGGGTTGCTTGACAGGTAACTGGCAATAATGTCGAGGGTATCGCGAGACTCGGGTTTGATGTGAGCCTTGTTATGGTCGAAGTAGATGCCTTCCAGTTCTATCTTGCCTTCCGTTTCTATGCCCTTGCGGATATCGTCGACGCTGCCTATGGCGATCTTGTCGGTATCCAGGCTGTCTGATTCGACAATGCTCATTAATACGTAGCGTTTTTTATTAGGGGTGTCGACACCGACGGAAATCATAATATGGGTCTTGCCGCCAGAGTTGTTATTGATCGCAGCAGTCAAGATGCCTATTTCACGGCCATATTTTTTGTGTACGCCCTTGTACATCAGGGTGCGCTTGTGGGCCCAGTTACCAATATAAAATCCCAGGTCAACGGCCTGTTTGTGAAAACATTTTTTACCGCGACAGGCCAGCAGGAATTTCGGTTTGAGTTTCTTTAATGCCTTTTCATAGTTCTTGTACAATTGCAGGGCAGATACATTCATGGCAGGGCTTTTATTCTGATATAGAATATTGGTGACCTTGCCTTCGACGGTAATGGTTTTTGCTGTCTTCTTTTTTGTATCAAATTGACCGGTAATAAGTTCAGCTTCGTCGTATTCTATCTGGTTGTATCCCTTGATAAAAAATCCCGGATAGCGGCTGATGAGTGGGTGGTCGGATGAGCCTTTCACATCCCTGCTTGCGAGTGCCTGAGTTGACAGGATTGAACTGGAGATTAATAGTACGAGAAGCAAGATCCTTTGCATGATACTGTTCCTTTAGTTATCGTGTTATCCATAGGTAGAACCGAAAAACATATTACAATCATAATATTATAATATCAAACCCGTTTGTGTTTTTTTATCTATAATATGCGGTGTAAGTTATAACGCAGGAGATGCTCGTGAGAACAAAAACAATTTTACTGCTTTTTCTGGCCAATTTGCTGGCGATTTACTCAATTACCGGCCATGCCGGCTGGCGTGACTGGTTCGGGGGTGTGCTCGATGATGAAAAACAGGAGTCAACGCCGGATGAGTCTTCAGGTTCAGTATTAACTAACCAGACGGCTATTAGTGGGCTCAAGCAGGCACTGGAAAAAGGCTCACAATACGCCATTGGCCAGCTTGGTAAGGAAGGCGGTTTTCTTGAAAATGCAGATGTCCGTATTCCCATGCCAGGTAATCTACGCAAGGTGGAAAAGACACTTCGTTCGTTAGGTGCATCGCGTTATGCTGATGAATTTGTGGCCACTATGAATCATGCGGCTGAAAAGGCCGTGGTCGAGGCAGGGCCGGTATTTGTTAAGGCCATTAAGGGAATGAGTATTGATGACGGACTGAAAATTCTGCAAGGCCCTGATAATGCAGCTACGGAATATTTTCGTGGCAAGACCTCTGATGAACTGACGACGAAGATGTTACCCATTACCCGTAACATGACCAACAATGCGGGTGTGACGAGTGCCTATAAAAAAATGATCGACAAGCTGGGTTTTGCGCGACAGTTGATCGGTGAACAAGAGGTTGATCTGGACGCCTATGTCACCCGAAAGTCGCTGGATGGCCTGTATCTGATGATAGCGCGCGAGGAAAAAAAGATACGAACGAACCCTGTAGCCAGGACAACCGATTTATTGAAGACGGTATTTGGTTCGAAATAATTAATGTGTGAATTTGTATAATGTGACTGTCACATTGATGTCCAGTTTATGTGCCTGGTACAAATTGATGCAGCAGCAGGCTGTATACACCTACAGGTTGTTACTCATGTAACAACCTGTATATTCAGTTTACGCAACTGAAATTCTGAAATCACAGGCCTTGGGTTTTTCTTTGGCTTCCGCAGCTTGTGGTGTTGTTTTTACAGTTTCAGCTTTAGCTGCCGGGCTGGAGACGGTAACCGGTTCAACGGCGACAGATGCGAAACTGAACAGACAGAAAACAACTGTAGTAATCAGTGCTTTGATATTGGCAGACATAAGCAAGCCTCGTGTAGTTTATGTGCTTGATTATTTTATCGGCCCATAGAAAAAAATCTTTAGTTAAATACCGTTAAACACATAAAAAAACCGGCTACAAAACCGGTTTTTTTATGTCGTTTATAGTTGTTCCAGTGGCTATTGCACGCTGCCAAATGAGTCGCTGGAACTGTCAGCAGGGGCATGCAGGCCAGCCAGACGGCAGCCCTGGGCGACAGGACCCTTGGCAAAGACGGTATACAGGTATTTTAACCCACCATCTTCATGGAATTTTTCTTCCATTGCATCATGCAGCTCTCGTATATGAACCTTTTCGTGCTTGGCGTAGTATTCCTGCAATCCAATGATGGTTTGCCAGTGAACCTCTTCCAGTGTAATGCCTTCTATTACTGCCTGCTTTTCAGCGTTTGCACTGGTCCATCCTTCCGGCGCATGAGGAAATAATGCCTCCTTGCTACTGGCGTTTTCGGGGTTCAACATTTGAATAATTGACTCTGACATATAGGGGGTCTCCGTTTAGCTTTAGGTTGTGGGCTTAAAAAAACTACCCTTATACTAATAACTATAGACGTTGCCTGCGGAGTTTCCAGTGACGCTTTTATGTCGAGATCAACAGGCGGCTGAACAAGCAACTCCCTGTATGGGCCGTGAACTGAGTTAGTGGCTAATGGTGATTGAGCTGCCAAATCCGGCGTTCCCAAGGTCGGTGTTGTCGAGCAGCGTGCTGTTGCCGGCGGCATCGAATACCTCGACCGTGACCACTTGCCATGTGCCTGTTTCAAGCTGGGTGCTAAGGGTATCTGTGTCCAGCTGTACCGTTGTAACGAGGATACCGTCGTCGGCAAGATTACCGTTGGCCTCGATGTATTGACCAGAGGGGCCAATGATATCAATGCGAACCTTTTTCACACCAGACAGGTTATCGGTGGCCGACAGGGCAAAGCTCATCACGGCATCACCGGTTAGCGGGTTAACGCTGTCGGTGAGTACACTGAACCCCGTGACCTGTGGTGCGATATTATCACTGGCCGGGTTAGTGACATTCAGCGTGATCTCGTAGCCCAGGTCCCACAAACGGTCAACGAGTTGAATGCTGTTACCGGCGGCATCAACCACAATCAGGTTGTAGACCATCCAGACACCTTCCTCTGTGTATTGACTGAGTACCGGTGTTTCCATGGCCATGACCAGGCTGTTGTCAGGTTGTGCCAGCGTTGCCGCAGCACTCACCACGGTGCCTGAGGGACTGATCATATCAATGCGTGCAGAGCTTATGCCAGAGCCTGCATCACTCAGGCCGATATTGAATCTCATAGTGGCATTGCCAGTACCCGGGTACACTTCGGGCGTGGTGATGTTGAAGCTGTCGAGTTCTGGCGCCTGGGTATCACCGTTCTGGTTATTGACACTGAAGGCCGTTGTGAAACCGGCATCTTCGAGCGCTTGTCGGTCCAGCGAGCGTCGGTTGCCTGCTTCATCGTAAATGGTGATGCTGGACACATGCCAGGTGCCGGGTTCAGCGAAATTACCGAATGCGGCGGTCTGCATCTCCATGCCATGGACAAGCGGGTAGTCGTCCAGTGATACCGAGGTGGTGATGAACATGTTGTTAGGGCTCAACAGGTTTAGCCTCACGCGTTTAATGCCGGATGCATTGTCTATCATGCTCATGGCAAAACGTGCGCCTTCGGTACCATCATTGATCGTGACTGCCGGAGTCAGAACCTTGAAGCCAAGCAACCAGGGCTTGATGCCGTCAGAGCTGGCATCGAAGCAGGCAGGCAGTGCACGGTTAAGTGAACGGGTTGGTAGTGATGAGGCATCATTGTACAGGCTGCCTAACCAGATCTCGCTGATGTCAGTAAAGTTGTCACTGTCATCGTCATCCCGGAAGGTGATGCCCGAATCACTTGCCTGCAAGCCTGCCGGTGTGTCACTGGCATCGTTTATATCGGTATTGAAGGCCTGTTCAAGGATATCGGCATAACCATCACCATCGCGGTCGGCATTGTTGACCAGTTGTGAACCCGAGCACAGGGTATCGGTGCTGATGATGTTGATGTTGATATTGGCGGTGTCGGATACGTGACTATCATCACGTGCGGTATAGGCGAACTGGTCTGTACCCGTGTTGCCGATGGCCGGGGTATAGGTATACAGTCCGCTGTTCAGTTCGATGTCGGCAGAACCCAGTGAACCATCGGTTATGCGGTGGTAGCTCAGGGAGTTGCTGTCATTGTCTGTGGCAACAAGCTGACCACTGTACGGCACGCCTTCAAATACTGTAATGCTGTCACCTTGTGCAACCGGGGCGTTGGCACTGCCGCCACGCACGACTTCCAGCGTATCAGTGAACCCTTCGGCTCCTATATCATTAACGTAATAGGCATTGTTGAGTTCATTGTTTTTGACAATGCGAATGTTGCGGAACTGCCAGGTACCCAATGGCATGACCGATGTGCCTGCATCATAGCTTCGAGTGACCAAGAGCGGACCACTGATGCCCGACAGGTTGGAGCTCAGGAAAGAGCGGATTTCGCCATTAGGGCCAATCAGTTCGATACGAATTTCACGGAAGTTACTGATATCCTGTGACAGCGCTATTTCCCAGCTGATCGCCGATGTGCTGCCATCCAGGTAGCTGTTGACGACAGGCGACAACACCTTGAAGGATTTCAGGCTGATGACACCGGTAATGTTGACATTGACGGTGGCCGGTTCGGATGCGAGTTGTCCGTCTGTGACTACATAGGTAAAGCTGTCAGTACCGGTCGCTGCATTGTTTGGCGTATAGCGGAATGTGCCACTGCTATCCGTGACCACGGCGGTACCAAGACTGCCATTGCTGACGATTTGATAGGTCAGTGCGCTACTGTCGACGTCGCTTCCCTTGAATACGCCGTCAAATGGTGTGTCTTCAAAGGTGGTGATGATCAGGTCTTCGGCCAGGGGTTTGTCATTAACAGAATCGACGGTAATGGTAACCGTGGCAGTGTGTGATTCGCTATAGCCGTCATCAACCCGGAAACTGAACTGGTCTGTGCCAAAGAAGTCTGCATTGGGAACATAGCTGAATGAGCCGGTTGCCGCATTGCTGATGTTGACTGTGCCGTTGCTGGTGGCGCTGGTGATGAAGTAGTTCAGGCGATCGCCATCGGCATCCACGGCATTCATGCTGGAGTTCAGGGTGTTGTCCTCGAGCACGGTGAGTTGTGCATCGTAGGCGACCGGTCGCTGATTGATGCCGCCGCCACCCAGTGCACGTACCAGTATCTCGGTAGGATAGCCGGCCTGTATGAGTTGCGAGGTTGTATAGATAGCGCGGTTACCGGCGATATCATCAATCAGGATACGGTTAACACGGTAAATACCTACCTCGGAGTTGCGCGTAAACTGTGAACGGAATTCGGATAACCAGTTCAGGCTGTAACCCAGGTTGTTCAGGCTGCTGCGCATGATGTTACCGGAAGGCGTCAGCGTTTCGAATATGACCGAACGAATGCCCGAGCCAGTATCGCGTACGTTGTAGACGCAGATACCGGTCAGGTTGGAAGACCATAAATCGATGACCGGTGTGCTGATGTCAAAACCGAGCAGTTCGGGTTTGCTGGTATCAACCGAGTTACCGGTGCAATTAAAATAGATATTAAAGCCATAGCCTGTCAGTTGGTCGGCTGTCAGGTGTAAACGATTACCGGCGGCGTCAAGGATCTCTATCTCGGCGATGCTCCAGGTACCGATTTCGGCAAACGCACCAATGCTGGTGATATCGATTTTCGTGTTGACACTGGTCTGGCCATTGTCGAACTTTAGGCTGCCCCAGTGATATTCACCAGACGGGCTACGTAATGCGAGCTTTATCTGCTTCACACCAGACAGGTTGTCAGCCGCACCTATATTGACACTGACAATGGTATTGGCGGTTGCCACAAAGTCGTCATTCGCCATGGCCAGTGATTCGAGTGTGGGTGCAATGAGGTCACTGTTCGGGTTGATGACTTCAATACTGGCAGGGAATTGCAATGCCCTGAGTGTTGCGTTATCCAGTACGGTGGTGTTTTTCATGGTGTCTGTCAGTTTCAGCTCTTCAATGTTCCAGCTACCGGCTTCTGCATACGGGCTGAATAATTCAGTGCTCAGGATGCCTGCAAACACACGCGGATTATTGCTGATAGTCAGTTTGCCATTGACCTCGACGCCGGAGGGGCTACGCAGACGGACACTGACTTCGCGAACACCCGTTGCATTGTCGACCACACTCAGTGCAAAGCGTGCAGGTAATGCGCCATTGCTCAGGTCCAGTGTCGGTGTCAGGGCAGTGAATGCCAGCAACGAGGGTGGCAGAGCGTCGTTGTTCAGACTCAGGCAGCCCGGTACGGCATTGATATCAGAGAACGTCGGCCGGGATTGTGCGTCAGAGGGTACTGTACCCAGCCAGACTTCGGCAAAGTCGGCATAGGCGTCGCTGTCATCATCATCGATGAAGCTCTGTACTGAACCCTGGTCGATCAAGCTTTGCGGATTCAGCAGGGCATCATCATGCGGAATGCCATAGGCACGTTCGATGAAGTCGGCATAGCCGTCCTTATCGGTATCCTGCATGAGGTTCATTGGTCCGGCACATAGTCCATCGATGTCCTGGATATTGATATTGACAGTTGCAATGTTGGATACCTTGTTGCCATCATCGGCTTCAAAGCTGAATGTGTCACTACTGCCGGCGTTATTGTCGGCAATATAGCGGAATGTGCCAGTCTGGCTGTCTTCGAGAACGACCACACCATGCTGCGGTTTGTTGACGATGCGATACTCGAGTGTATTGCTGTCAGTATCGGTAGCAAGCAGTTGCGAACGATAGGTTACCGTTTCATAGACACTGATGTTCTTATCCTGCGCGACAGGTGCGATATTGGCAGGTTTGATGTTGATGGTCAGGGATGCCGTATTCGAAACGGCCAGTTGGTCACGTACGACATAGGTGACGGTGTCGTTACCGGTTTGAGACCCATCCGGGATGTAGGTGAAGCGACCGGTGTTGTCACTATCGAAGCTCAGGCTGCCCTTGCTTCCATTGAGCATCACGTGGTAACTCAGGGTGTCGGTATCAATATCCGTGCCTACGGCGCGGCCTGCCAGGGTCTCGTCGGCATAGGTTTCAAACGCGCCATCCTGTGCGAGCGGGGCATCATTCACCTGGCTGATGGTGATGCGTAGCTCTGCAGTATTGGAATCGTCCTTGCCGTCATTGGCAAGGAAGTTAATGGTATCGGTGCCTACTGCATCCTTGTCCGGTGTATAACGGAAGCTACCACTGCTGGCATCCAGCATACTGATCGTGCCCATGGTGGGTTGACTGGTAAAGCGGTATGTCAACGGGTGGTTGTCCTGGTCTGTGGCAGACAGGCTTGCGCTCAGGGGCTGTTCTTCTTCGATGATATGCAAACTGTTTTGCGCCAGCGGTGCACGGTTTACGATGGTTACCGGTACCGTGGTGATATTCGAATTGACCGTGCCGTCATTTACCAGGAAGGTAAAGCTGTCATTTCCTGTGACACCGACATTCGGTGTATAAGTGACTGCACCCGTTGTTGCATCGATCACCACAGTGCCAAGCGCCGGTTGGCTGGTCAATATGTAGCTGAGGGTATCGGCATCGGGGTCGCGTGAGCCGAGGTTGCCATTCACGGGCGTATTCATGTAGGTGGACAAGGTGCCACTGAAATAGGAAACGGGTAAATCATTGACCGGATTAATGGTCACCGTCACCGTACCTTCTTCAGAGAACAGGTAACCATCGTTAACACGGTAACGGAACGTATCGGTTCCGCTTGCATTGACATTCGGCACATAGGTAAAGCGGCCGCGTGTACTGTCGGTAATGGTTGCGTTACCCTTGCTGGCCTGCCGGCTGATGGTATAGCGCAGGGCGTGATTGTCCGCATCCTGTCCTTCAAGCTGGCCATCTGAATAGGAGCTGTCTTCCTGCATGCTGAACTGGATGTCGGCTACCACAGGTCGTGTATTGGTCCAGCCAATGGTCAGAATAACGGTGGCGATATTGGAATGGTCGTAACCATCATGGGTGCGGAACTGGAAGCGGTCGGTATACCCTTCAGTGACAGGGCCATCTGTCCAGGCAGGCGCGTTCGGGTCAACGGTCAGTTCGACACAGGCCGTGCTGGTATTCCTGCTCTGACCAACATTGCCTATCACGCAGACCTTGTAGGTACCGGCCTCGGTGGCAGTCCAGGTTGCCCTACGAATGTCAGTCGGATCGGCAACGGCATTATTGGTCCAGATGTAACCTGAAAATTTTGATGCATTGATGCTGTTGGACGTGGTCAGATTGACAATGTCACCTGGGCGAATGAGGTACTTATCCGCACAGAGTTTAATAACCGGCACATCCAGTCCGCCATTATCATTGGCATGAGGGGGTGCATAAGGTTTGTATCGACAACCCTTATTGTCACCCGGGATGTAGACGAATGCGCCGGTATTCGGGTCAATGGTTACGCCGCCATAGAATGCAGGTGTAACCAGGGAATATTGCATGCTGTCCTGATCGCCATCAATCGACCTTAGTTGATCATAGACGATTTGCTGGATGTCTGACGCGATCACGTCATCACTGGAAACAGGGATACGGTTGCGAACAGAAATATTGAGGCTGTCAGTGCTGCTCTTACTGCCATTCGAGATCACGAGATCAGCCTGGTATTCACCCATGCTGCTGGCTGTAAAGCGAGCGATGCCGCTACGCACATCTTCTATCAGGCCGCCTGCTGCTGTCCACTGGTAGCTCAATGGCAGGTTGTCGGCATCGTAGCTCTTGTTGCCGTCCAGCAGAATGGGCTCGTTGCGATAGCTTATGCGGTCTTCACCGGCAATGGCAACGGGCGCACCGGCTTCGGTGACAAGCAAGTCCAGTTCGGTGCTATCTGTGTGATCACCCCGGGTGACAGTCAGGCGAATGGTGTGCAGGCCCGACGTATCGGCAGTAAATGTTGTGCTGCTGGCGGAAGCAGAAACCAGTGTGTGTGTGCCATTTTGTGGTGAATCGATGACTTCCCATAAGTGCGTGTCAATGGCAGAGCCGTCGGTGGTAACGCTGACAGAAGTGAGTATGGCGCTGTCGTCTTCCGGGTCATTGCCAAGCACAATGGTATCGCGGTTGCTTTCAGCTATCGCTACCGGAATAACATCGAATACTTCTATATCAACCGTATCAGTAAGGTTGCCGTTGACAGTAAGTGTCAGGGTATAGTTTCCTGGAACCGTCGGGGCAGTCCAGATGGTTTTTTCAACACTGTCATTGATAAACTCTCCCTGGCCTGACCAGGCAAAACTATTGGCGCCAACACTGAATTCACCTGATACAATAACCTTGCCATCAATCGGAACACGTTTGCGGTTTGCACGTGCGAGTGCGTAGGCATCTTGCTGCACCAGCAGGCGAATGCAATCACTTGAGCTGTCATTGCCGGATTGCATTTCACCACTGACGCAGATCAGGTAATTACCTGCTTCACTGGCGTTGTAAACAGCTGTTGAGCGTTCGCTATCCACACCTTGCCAGGTATAGGCAAAGAACTGATCCGGATTGATGCTGTTGGCTGTTGTCAGGGTTGCCGATTCGCTGGCATGGATGAGATAGCGATCTGATTCCAGAATAATGGTTGGTGTCTGATTACTCTGGTTTTGCAGGCGGTTGATATGGGCATAAACCCTGTCGGAAACTTCATTCAGCAATTCAGGACTGGTTACGGCCTGCAAGATGTTCTTGCGTATTTCTGTGGTGATGTTTTCATCGTCCTGGTTATCAACAACCAGGGTGGCGACATCGAGCAGTGCCTGCTGATCGTTGTCGGATAATTTTTCCTGCTGGGCATCAATAAGGTCACGTTCTTTTTTACTGTTGTTGGCAGGAGTATTGTCACGCTTGCCATTTCCCATTGCGCTGTTGAGTTTTTCAGGCTCGATATCGTCCAGTGTGGCTGCCAGCTCTGAACCTACCTTGCCCTTGCTCGAGTTGCCTGTCTGCTGGCTACGTTCTACTGCCTGTACCAAGGTCTCCGAGAGTGTATTGATATTGACGCCTGAATTGGTCTGGTTGCCCTGGATTTTTTCAACACGCCGTCTGGACTCGATCAATATATAGGTATCTTCAGTAATTTGTGCATGGCTCCCTGCGGCAAGGAACTCGTATTCGTTGCTGATCATGATCAGCTTGCCGGGCGGCACCTGGTTTTTGTCTATTCGAAAACTGTAACTGCCATCATCATTGACCCTGACACCCTTGCAGACCCCGGTGGTTAGCGGGCCATTGTCGGGCTGCGGGCACTGGCTGGCAGCATTGGCAGGTGTCACCAGCGAGGCATTGTTGTCATAGGCATAAACAAACTTTTGCATTTCGGCATTGACGGTGAAGGCCATCAGTGACAGGAAAAATACAGTAAATGACCTGAGCAGGCTACGTAAGAACATCATCAGGCGTTACCGTTTATAACGGTATCCTGGGCAGGAGCCCCAGCGCCGCTACCACCACCGCCACCACAAGCTGACACACTCAGTGCGAGCATGATCACGAAAAAGAGTGAGAGACGTTTTTTTGCGGTTTGTGGCTGCATGCCTGTTCTCCAGTGTTGTTTTCGGGGGAGGACAGATCAGCCTTATCGCTCTCATCAAATGACAGGAGCATGGTCAGTTCCGGTATCCCCGCTGTCTTATGGCTTTTGCCACGTAGACCGGTAGCTTTGCGTCCACAGCTTTCGTCTGCGGTTGCCTTTATCAGAAATTGTTGTCTGCTCAGGGTAGCGTCTGATGTTAGTCAAAACTTAACACTCGCTAAGCAAAAAAAGGAGGACTGGTTCACATTTCAGCCTGTCTTGTGAACGGATGCACACGAATGTGCGGTGCAAAAAGTGAATATTTCACACATGACAGGGTTGATACATCACTTTAATTTTTTTGTAACTAATTAAGATAACAATATGTTTTTTGTTTAACAGTGAGAAGCAGCGATGCATGAAGTACTAGAGGCCACAGTAATATTGAAATCCAGGCATGACCTGGGCAGTTACAAGGGTGAAATCGCGGCAAATCATGCGCAGCTGGGAGATTTTTTGCCCGACCTGGACACTATCGTACAGAGTGCGCGTTTCTTTCGAAATGCCGGTTTCCGGGTCCTGCCTAGCCAGAACTGCATCAGAATCAGCGGCACTACGGGCCAGTTCCAGAGCATGTTTGGAGTTTATTTTCAGCCTGGTGCGGCATCGACCAGCATTGGCAGCATACAAGTGCCGGATTTACTGGAAGGTGTTCTGGTAAGGCTCCTGTTTCAGGGTGAATGGGCCCAGGTCTCCTGAAATATAAGGTTATTAATTTTTTCACAGGATGTGATTTTCCAATGTTGAACTGGTCAGGGGGGATGACAAAAGACTGACCAGTTAAAAGCTTTTTGGCGAGGCACCCAAAGGGACAGGGTGCTTTTTTTTGCCCGTCAAAAACATATGGTGAATATCACACAAATGCAAGGGTATTCAGACACCGTGTTTATTTTCTTGTTCATCGACAATAACAATCAGGGATGAAGACAAAACTAACGCAATGGCTCGAATGTCACATGAATGGAATGTTACATGTCGAGTCGAAGAGAAAAAGGGGAATGACAATGATGGCACAAGCCGAAATTATGGATTTTAAACCGCCAATCGATGTGACTGCGACGGAGTCACTCAGGGGTGTGTGGGATGACTTTGTAGAAAGTATTATGTCAATTGAAAAAGGTGACTACAACAATAAACATGAAATGCTCTCGGTGCTGAACCATAACATGGTGCTGATGCACAAGTTGTTAATGTCGTCAGCTTCATATCGTAATCTCGCCAATAGTGCATTCAGAAAAATGGCGAGAACCAAATACTGGGGCTGGCGTTCAATTCATGAAGACGAGCTGGGTAAAGTAGGGTTGTTTTCTATTTACCGGGATTCACCTGTGCCCTTGCATGACCACCCCGGCACCATTGGTGTGATGATGGTGGTAGATGGTGAAGCCGAGGTCGAGCGCTATAGTCTGGATGAGGCATATCGTAAGAGTGAGACCTCAGGTCTGGTTGAATTGAAAAGTTGCGAGCGCCGGCTGCTTAAACCTTATGACATCACATGGTTTAAGGAGACCGAAGGTAACATACATGGTTTTGAAGCGAAAACTGATCAATGTGTATTGCTGAAAGTACAAATGCCAGCTACTTTTGCTATTTCCCGTTCCTGGTATTTTCCAACCTGTGTATTTAATCAGGAACAGGAAACAGTGCAAGCTCGTCGTATTATGAGCCGCTATTTGTAGCCTGTTAGTTGTAAACGATTGGGGAAAGCGCAATGAACAAGACAAGCAAAATTTCATCAATAATTTTAAAAAGCTGCCTTTTGGGTAACAGTGTTTTTGCTGTCAATGCGCATGCCTCGGGTCAGCAGTTGCTAGCCAGCCTGAATATCAATGACAGTGTAAAGGCTGAGCGTAGCTTGCTTGATATTGCCAACGCTGGTGATTCCAATGCGCAATTGGCCATGGCGAGGATTTACGAAAGTCAAAATAATCCAGAGCAAAACAATGGCCTGATTGCCGAATGGTACCGTAAATCTGCCATCAACGGCAATGCCGAGGCACAGTTTCAGTTAGGGCTGTTATATATTGATGGTGAATTGTCAGACGGTGATCGTGAAACCGGACTGTTCTGGGTTGAACTGGCAGCCGAGCAAGGCCATTTCCGTGCAAAGATAGTACAGGAAAGTCTCGAGGAAGAAGAATTTTCCATTGGTTGCTAGGCTGGAGTATAGTCCCGAAGTTGGCTGTGTCAGGCCTCTTTCTGAATTTCCGGCAATGACACAGTAAAGGTCGTACCGACATTTTCGGTGGATGTGAAATGTATTGTTCCACCGAGATTTTCAATAAGCATTTTACTGATGGCCAGGCCAAGGCCGGTGCCACCTTTTTTTCGGCTGTCCGAGGCGTCGGCCTGGGTAAATTTCTCAAAAATAGCAGACTGATAATTTTCCGGAATGCCAATACCCTGGTCGCTGACGCTGATCTGGAGGTTGTCATTGTCACGGCAGAGTTTGATATCAACAGTGCTACCCGGGTTTGAGAACTTGGCGGCATTGGAAAGCAGGTTGGCCATGACCTGCATCAAGCGGTGATGGTCAGATAAAATCATGGCTGACCGGATGTCACATGAAAAGTTGAAAGCAATATTATGTGCCTTTCCGTAAGAGGCGTTATCCTGAATGGCTCGCTCGACCAGTTCATACAGGTTTAGCGGTTCCAGCTGGTACGCAAGATTGCCCGATTCGATCTTCTGCAAGTCAAGGATGTCATTGATCAACAATAAAAGGCGGTCCGTGTTATTGCTGGCTATGTTTATCATTTTGGTGCTGGCTTCACTTAAGGCGCCAGTGGCGCCACCTTTTAACAGACCGAGTGAGCCATGTATGGATGTGAGAGGTGTGCGTAACTCATGACTGACTGTGGAAATAAATTCGTTTTTCATGATATCTATTTTTTTACGTTCGGTGATATCTGCCCAGTAGCCTGTAACCGTTGTAGGCGTGCCATCATCACCCCTGATCAGTTTCAGTTCATCGTAAAGCCATATGTATGAACCGTCGTTTTTGCGGAAGCGGTATTCATGCGTGAGAAAATCATTTTTATGTAATTGTTGCAAATTTTTAAGAACACGGCTTTTGTCGTCGGCATGAATTCCCTTTTCCCAGAAATTCTGATCATTGATAAATTGTACGGGTTCATATCCGAGCAGGTCACGAATGCTTTCGCTGACAAAATTTATCTTGAATTCTGCATTCGGGTCGCAACTATAGACTACGACAGGCCCGGATTTAAGCAAGCCGGAGAGGTACTCCGCATTCCTGGCTGATTGCAGGCGAAACAGAATATTTTGCCGCGAGTTGTTATATATGTAGCGCGCACTTCTGAGAATAAAGCCAAAAGCCATCAGCACCATGGGGATGAGTGTCAGTGAAATAGTGGTTGCCGTGGTGGCCAGACTCAGTAGCAAGGGAACGAAAACCAATGCAGCATAAAGCGGGAAGGTAATCTTGCCGAAGGACAGGCTGGAAACAGCCCCTGAGGCCATACCTAGCAGCACGAATGCGCACATCATTTGGTAGACAGGTGAGTTTTCAGGAAAAAGAAAAAAACTCGCTGAACCCAGTATGCTAGCGGAGGCCGACGAGCCTATGGTGAACCAGATACCCCATCGATGCGCCTGATTGATTTCTGGCCTGGTTTTAATATAGGCCCTCAACAACAGTGTTCGCGCGAAAATGATCAGAATAGATATGCCAAGCCACCACATGAGAACCGTGTGATCAATCACAGTATATTGAGCAAATACAAGTAACAGGGATGCAGCGATATTGGCAGCTACGGCAGCCGGCATGGCGTCATATAGCATTTTGACCTGTTCAGCATCTATTTCAAGGACGGTATTACTGTCTACATCGCTGACGTTCGCATGTTCATACATAAATTGAAATTTCTGTTTAAAGTCGGCTGATCTACTATTGCCCGTTTATTATATACTAAAGGCAGCCTGGTGCAGGGATGTTTGCAGCAGGGTGTGAGGATATTAAGGCCCCTGTGGTGGCAGGGGCCGTGAGTACAGGCTATTGCAGTAACAGGTATAAACCACCGTTACCACGACGGATGTTGATCAGGATGCCATCGGACTTGCGCTGGATCGCAGACTTCAGGTCCTTGAGGTTTTTAACCGGCATGCGATTGATCGAAGTAATGACGTCGTCCTTGAGTAAACCGGATGCACTGGCAGCGCTGTTCGGTTTGACAGACAATACGACAACGCCATTAACCTTGCCAAACAAGGGGTGGTTTTCCTCAAGTTCGCCCAGTACGGCTCCGTTCAGGCGCTCGTGCAGGTCTTCAGCACTCTGTTTTTCTTCCTGCGGTTCGCCAATTACGGCAGTAATAAAGATTTTCTTGCTGTCGCGAATGATACCCAGTTTCACCTTCTGGCCAATAGGCAGCAGACCAACCGTGTTACGAAGAGTGGCGGCATTCTTGATTTCCTTTTTATCAAGCGAGATAACGATATCGCCCTCAAGAATACCGGCTTTTTCGGCAGAAGATCCGGTGGCAACACGTGATACAACAGCCCCTTTTTGTTGCTTGATATCAAATGCCTTGGCCAGCTCGGGTGTCAGGTCCTGAATGTATACACCCAGTCGGCCTCGTCGGATTTCACCATGTGTAATGAGCTGGTTTTTGATCTTTTGCACCATGTTGGTAGGGATGGCGAAACCGATGCCGATATTGGCCCCGCTGCGTGACAGGATGGCGGTATTGATACCGACCAGTTCGCCTCGAAGATTGACCAGGGCGCCACCAGAGTTACCCGGGTTGATCGAGGCATCCGTTTGAATGAAGTCTTCATAACTTTCAATGCCCAGGCCTGTGCGACCGAGTGCGCTGACAATGCCCGATGTGACAGTCTGTCCCAGGCCAAAGGGATTGCCGATAGCGACGACAAAATCACCGACCTTGAGATTGTCGGAATTGGTCATGGGGACGGCGGTCAGATTGTCGGCCTCGATCTGTATAACGGCGAGGTCTGATTCCTTGTCGGTGCCGATAATCTTGGCTTTGTATTGTTTGCCGTTGCGAAGCGTGACATTGATCTGCTCGGCCTCTTCAATGACATGGTTATTGGTGACGATGAAACCTTTCTTGGCGTCAATAATCACACCCGAACCCAGACTGCGGCTGCGGCGCTGCTGTGGCTGGTTGGGTTTCGGCATATTAAAAAAATGTTTGAATATCGGGTCGTCAAAGAACGGGTTGGCCTGGGCCTGCTGTTTCTTGCCAACGGTGGCGATATTAACAACACCCTGGATCACATTGTTCAGCATGGGTGCCAGCGAGGGCAATTTTTGCCCCATGACTTCATTCGGCAGGGCAGCCTGAGCTTGCGGTATCATGGCTGCGGCCCTGATAACAGGTGCTTCGGCGTTGACCTTGACAGTTTCGGCTGTGGATTCAACTGCCGGGGCATGTTTGGCGACAGGGGTTTCAATGGCTGTTTCAGTAGCAGCCTGGCTAAATTCAGTATCCTGAGTTTCGGTATATTTTACAAAAACAAAGGCCGCGGCAATGGCAATGCTGAGCGGCACAATCATCGATTTTAATTTCATTCCTGATTATCCTAAATTGACTCGTGTAATAATATAGTTATCAATATTGACCGTAATAGTGCCTGAATGTTCCAGCCATTAGTACTGTTTTTGTGCGCAGACAAGCCACACCGGGACAGGTGTGGCTTGTCTGCGTAATTGTGTCAGGTTTAGCTTTTGATCGTGATTTTTTTCGGCTGGAGCTTGGCCTGTTTGGGGATGATGATTTCGAGTACACCGTGTTTGCTTTCTGCAGAGATATTATCTGCATTGGTTGTGTCAGGCAGGGTAAAGCGCCTCAAAAAGGTACCACGCACACGTTCTGTACGGCGGTATCCTTCACGTTCTTCAGTGCTCTCATCATCACGTTTGCCACTGATCGTGAGCACGCCGTTGTCCATGTTGATATCGATATCCTTGGGATCAACGCCAGGTATGTCAGCATGAATCAGGAATCGCTCTGCCTCTTCCTTGATATCCACTGCTGGCACCCAGTCGCTGGCAGAAGTATTGATTTCCCTGTTGCGCGTGTTCATTTGGCGAGACGGGAATAGGCTGTTTAGTTCATTCGAGAACTGGCTTAACAGATCCCAGGGTTCATGGTGACTTAATGACATGACATATCTCCTCTAAAACTATTGACTTGAGACAAAGTTTTTTTGTCTCGTCCTGGGGAATAGATAGTGGCGAAAAAATCGAATTCAAGGTTTTGTTTTGATATGCGAGTAGAAATCAGGCCATGATCTCAGTCGTCCAGGATGGGCTGCAAATGGCCTTTGTAACAATTTTTTACGGTGCTGGAAATGGCGAATGATGGGGGTCTTTGCGACTCGTTTTAGAAATTCCATAATTTTCAAAAGCTTCTGAAAATCAAACAAAAAAGCATATTATTACTTGCTGATTAATGTTGATAATTATGCTGTTTATTACTATTGACAGCAAAGGCTCTAGTATCTAAGCTACACTCCAATACACAACATATTGTGTTTTTAAGCTTTTTATTTTCTAAATATGCGATTTTATTACCTTTCCTGGCACTTTCCAGGTACAGGGACATCTAAAATAATATATCAATAACGGGGGATCATCGGGTCTATGAAATCCGCTCATCTGAAGGCTGTTAGCAAGGGTGTTTTATCCATTCCATTTCAATCGGCATCGCTGGATATCTGGGACAAGAAATATCGTCTGAAAACCAAACAGGGCGAGGTGGTTGACGAGACCATCGACGATACCTACAGCCGGGTAGCACATGCCCTGGCCGAGGTAGAGGAGACAGAAGCAAAGCGTCAGGAATGGAATGAGAAATTTGTCTGGGCCTTGAAGCGAGGAGTCATACCTGCAGGCCGCATTACTTCTAACGCCGGTGCCCAGGAGCACAAACCCGCAACCAGTACCATCAATTGTACGGTATCGGGTTCGATCCAGGACTCCATGAATGACATTCTCGACAAGGTGCACGAAGCGGGTCTGACATTAAAGGCCGGTTGCGGTATCGGTTATGAATATTCCACCCTGCGTCCGAAAGGTGCCTACGTTGCCGGCGCCGGCGCCTATACATCCGGCCCACTTTCATTCATGGATATCTATGACAAGATGTGCTTTACCGTTTCCAGCGCCGGTGGTCGACGTGGCGCGCAAATGGCAACATTCGATGTCGGTCACCCGGATGTGCTGGATTTTATCCGCGCCAAGCGTGAAGACGGTCGCCTGCGTCAGTTCAACCTGTCCCTGCTGATCACCGATGAGTTTATCCAGGCAGTCAAGGATGATGCAGACTGGAAGCTGGCCTACCCTATCCTGGAAAAGGAGCAGGGTGAACAGGATGTGAATAACCCGGATGAAGTAATCTGGCGGGAATGGCCCATTCATAAAGGTTATATTACCAATGACAAGGGCCTGGTGGCCTGCAAGGTATACAAAACCATCCGTGCGAGTCGCCTCTGGGATGTCATCATGTCATCGACCTATGATTACGCCGAACCCGGTTTTATCCTGATCGACAAAGTCAATGAGATGAACAATAACTGGTACTGCGAAAATATTCGTGCCACCAATCCTTGCGGTGAACAGCCATTGCCACCCTACGGCTCATGTCTACTGGGTTCGATCAATCTGACCAAGTTTGTGGTTGATCCGTTCACCGATCATGCGGTCTTTAATTGGGAAGAGTTTAATCAGGCCGTTGCCATTTTCACGCGCATGCTTGATAACGTGGTTGAAATCAACGGCCTGCCACTGGAAGGGCAGCGTAATGAGATCCTGCGTAAGCGCCGCCATGGTATGGGGTTCCTCGGCCTGGGGTCAACCATGACCATGCTGAAGATGAACTATGGTTCCGATGCATCACTGGAATTTACCGAGCGTGTCAGTCGTGAACTGGCCGTGACAGGCTGGCATGCAGCGCTTGACCTGGCGCGTGAAAAAGGGCCGGCACCCATAATGGAAGAGGAATTTATTGTGACCTCCGAAATGCTGGTCAAGCGCCCGCAAATGAAGGCTGACGGTTATAAGCAGGGCGATAAAGTGAAAGGCAAGGTGTTGCATGCCAGGTACAGTCATTATATGCAGCAGGTTGCCGGCGTCGACAGTCAGCTGGTAGACGAGCTAGCCGAGGTAGGCGCGCGTTTTACGCATCATAGTTCCATTGCACCAACAGGCACTATATCATTGTCTTTGGCCAATAATGCCAGTAATGGTATCGAGCCCAGTTTTGCGCATCATTACTCTCGAAATGTGATTCGTGAAGGCCGTAAGACAAAAGAAAAGGTCGATGTCTATTCATTTGAATTACTGGCCTACCGTGATCTGGTTAACGCCAATGCCATGCCTTTCAGCGATAAGGAAGGTGAGCAATTACCGGACTACTTTATTGCAGCAGATGATATCCATCCAAAGCAACACGTTGATGTACAGGCGGCAGCCCAAAAATGGGTTGATTCATCTATCTCGAAAACAGCTAACGTGCCAACCGATTATCCTTATGATGATTTTAAAGACATATACATGTATGCCTATGAAAAAGGTTTGAAGGGTTGTACAACATTCCGTTTTAATCCTGAGGCTTTCCAGGGCGTGCTGGTCAAGGAGCAGGATTTGGAAAACACAACCTATAAATTTACCCTTGACGATGGTTCGGTTGTTGAGCTGAAGGGAAATGAAGAGATAGAGTATGACGGTGAAGTTCATACTGCAGCAAATCTTTATGATGCATTAAAAGAAGGTTATTACGGCAAGTTTTAATTACCTAATAACAGTTTCAGGACAAAGATAAAACGATCAGGAGCGAGAGATGCCGGTCAAGATTGAAAAGAAAATAGTTAGTTATGGACTTGTCAAGGAAGATGAGCCAAAGGAAGAAGTTGTTGCGGATAAGATAGCGCATGAAGACGCGGCCTCCAATATTATCCAGATGACAGAAAAGCTCGAACGTCCGGAAATGTTGCTGGGTTCGACCTATAAAATAAAGACGCCACTGTCCGAGCATGCGCTGTATGTCACTATCAATGATGTTATTTTGAATCATGGTACAGAACACGAGCTCAGAAGGCCTTTTGAGATTTTTATCAATTCCAAAAACATGGATCATTTCCAGTGGATTGTTGCATTAACGCGAATTGTTTCTGCGGTATTTCGCAAGGGTGGTGATGTTACATTTCTTGCCGAGGAATTACGCTCCGTATTTGATCCGCGTGGTGGATATTTTAAACGTGGCGGCAAATACATGCCTTCGCTGGTTGCGGAAATCGGTGATGCGATTGAATGTCATCTGCGTATGATCGGCTTGTTGGTAGACGAGACGCTTGACGAACATCAGCAGAAGCTGGTTGAAGAAAAGCGCCAGCAGTATGATTCGATGACGCAGCAGGCAGATGAAACCAATAAAGGTGATTTTCCCGCAGGTGCGCAATTATGCGGTAAATGTTCCACCAAGGCAGTCATTCAAATGGACGGCTGTATGACCTGCCTGAATTGTGGTGATTCAAAGTGTGGATAAACGAGGTTGTAAAGAAGTAATAACAATAACCGGAGATGGGAAATGTCAGAAAAACTATTGCCAGTACCGGGTAATTATTATGTTAATTTAACCGGTCAGCTGATCAAGGTTCGTTGCGTATTGTATTCTCACGGTGAACTGGCTGTGGTCAGGCTGGAGTATCAGGATGGTCATCAATTGACCGTGCAGCTTGAAGAGTGGAGCTGGCTTGACCTGAGACCCTATGCAGACTGGTTTTTGGGTGATGTTGGCAGCAAAAAAGAAAACGAACTGGAAATATAATACTTAAACAAGTCAGGATGACAGGTGTGAAATAAATGGCCTGCAGGCCAGCGGGTTTCTCTTCGCGGTAAAATAAGCCATACTTAATTAATCATGAAGTTTTTATTCTATAACAAAATACTGCTCATACTGATGTTGTTTGCAGGTGCGGTTCATGCCGAGCGATATATGGGCGATAGCAAAGACCTGCCCGGCATAAACAACCTGGTCAATATCCTCAGTGTTCAACACCAGGAGCTGAAACGTCTGATTGAAACGCTGGAACGGCTCGAAGGCTGGAAGTCGGACCTGGATAAAAAAAATTCATCTCTGGCCATGGAAGGGGAGCTGGCCAAGCAGGATAAACAGAAAGCAGATGCAGGTGAAATGAGCGCTGAGGCGCTCAATAAAAAATGGCATGCAAGTGGCCGTTCCCTCAAGCATGATCGTGATATCAAGGTGTTCCGCGAAGAAGTGGCGAAATTCAATGTTTTCGTAAAAGACTACAATGCTTTGACTAAAAAGATGAATCATATATTAAGTAAACGTACTCCCATACAGGTCAGCAAGTTAATTTCCAATATGCATAAATTAATAAAGAACCTGCGGTCAGCCATCAAGGATGGGAATATAGAAAAGGCGAAGTACATTGCTCGTCAGTCAGCTATTGCTTCAGAGTTTGGCTATTCGGAAAACTGATTAGTTTATTTTATTTCAGGGTAGTCATTTGTTGCCAATGAAAAAAAACCAGTCGCTCATGATTCCGGGTCCCAGCGGTGTGCTTGAAGCTTTGCTCAGTGTGCCGGCAGTGACCACAACCAGAACGACGGCTATTATTTGTCACCCGCATCCTCTGTACGGTGGAACCATGCAAAACAAGGTAGTGCATACCCTGGACAAGGCTTTCTTCAATCATGACATGGTAACGGTACGCTTTAATTTTCGAGGTGTGGGTAAAAGTGAAGGTCAACACGATGAGGCCAGGGGAGAGGTTGATGACCTGAAAGCAGTGGTAGCTTGGGCTCGTGAACAGCTGCCGGGGAACAGTTTTATTCTGGCAGGTTTTTCGTTTGGCGCCTATGTAGCCATGAAGGCCGCATTGGATATTGAGTGCCGCCATTTGGTCACCGTTGCACCACCTGTGAATATTCTGGATTTTTCTCCCATGCAGCAGCCGGCTTGTCCATGGTTACTGGTTCAGGGTATGCAGGATGAAATTGTTGATGCCGATCGCGTTATTACCTGGGCGAGCCAGTTTAATGATGTCGATATCGTCCGTGAGCCTGAGTCGGGGCATTTTTTCCATGGAAAATTAAATGTTTTACAGCAAATCATTGATTCCCGTTTCTGATTACTGCCATGTGCAAGTTATGGCTTGAATAAGTTAATTGCTAGTTGAAACAAGCTGTTAATTGTATCGTGTAATTGAAATTTGGCATGAACATTAAAGTTTTTTTCTGACTGGGTCGATAATTTATCCAAAGTAGCCCGTTTTGAGGTGGGTCATGAAGGATTTAAACTATCGACATTTCAATGTTTCCCTGATCGTCAGCAGCCTGATACTCTGCCTGTTTTCCTTTTCAACACAGGCCAAGTGGTTTGGCATGCCCGTAGCCGAGCATACCAAGTCCAGTTTTATTTTTGCATCTGAAAAATCACGTGACCCTTATTATCAATATACGATAGCAGTTAATGCCTATGAGGCAGCGGATTTTTCTGCGGCAGCAAAGATATTTCTCGAGCTGGCGAAGTCGGGGCATGCCAATTCGCAATACCAGTTGGCCGTGATGCTTGATTCAGGCGTAGGCCTGGAAGAAGACCATGCACAGGCAGCGATCTGGTATCAGAAGGCTGCACGCAAGGGCCATATAGAAGCACAGTATAATCTGGCTATTGCCTATGCTACAGGAGAAGGCATTAAACTGAATATGCGAAAAGCCATTTACTGGATGAAGAAATCAGCGCTGAGTGGAAATATTAATTCACAATATAATCTGGGCCTGATTTATATACTCGGTAACGGCGTGGCAGTCAATTTTGAAGAAGGTATGCAGTGGTGGAAGCTGGCCGCAAAAAATGGTGATAGTATGGCTCAATACAATCTAGGCATGATGTACCTTGAAGGCAAGGGCGTGAAGAGTGATGTATGCGAGGCCTCTCGCTGGTGGCAAATGTCTGCCGAAAGCGGTTTTATACAGTCTGTGCTGGCATTGCAAAGCCTGAGAAACAGCGATATTCACGCGCAATGTCTCGACATGGTTTCGATAAACTGAAGGTGATGTTAGCAGGTGTTTCTGGATAACCGCCGCCAGGCGGTTATTTTTTAAGCTTCTTCAGAGCGGCCTCGTAGTCTGGATAATTTCAGTAGTATCAGGATGATGGGCAGGCTGTGCCAGAACAGGTCAAAAATATCAATAGGTTTAACAAGGGTGCCCTGTACCAGCATGCCAAGTTTTTCGACCAGATGTGGTTCAGGTTTGGCAGGGTAAGGAGCTATGCCCAATAAAATTGCAGCAATGATTATTGGAAGAAAGGGTATTTTATCCAGCCATTTCATATGTGTTTAACCTCGTTTGCATATTGAGTTGCGTATTCTACACTTAGTTTATGGTTCTCTCTACCACGGGTTATGCATGGAAGCTTGCTGTTTCCTCATGGAGGGGTGTCAGGAGAAAATGCATGAAGATTAAAGCCGCGTTTATAGGGGTTCTCTGTTTACTGTTTACGTTGCCGGCCTGGTCCGAGTCAAAGCTGGTTTATACGCCGTATAAGGACCAGAAGGTTATTTTTGATTTTTATTTTGACGAGCCGGAAAAAATAGGTTCCGCATTATACTGGATACGCTCCTGGATGAACCCGTTAATGAAACCTCCGTACAATGATTCACCTGAATTCCTTAATGTGGTTGTCATGATCCACGGTACCGAGCTGGTGACGTTGGCAAAGAAAAATGAAAAAAAATACCAGCGTATTGTTGACAGGATAAGGTATTACAGTGACTTCGGCTTCAAGTTCAAAGTCTGTGAAATCGCAGCGCATGACTTTGATTATGGTATTAATGACTTTCAGGATTTTGTTGAAGTTGTACCATCAGCCATGACCGAACTGGTGCATTGGCAGATGCAAGGTTATGGGCTGATCACACCGCAAATCTATTCAAAGAAATTATCCAATCAGGAAATCAAATAAGTTAACAGTGGCACTGCGCGCCTGCACGGCTGTTATATTCGTTCTTTTTTACACTGGTCAGCAGCCGTTTTTTCCAGTATCGTTTTATGTATGGATGCTATTGGAGAAAAAGAATAAATGAGTGACCTGAACGACCTTGAATTAATTTTTCAATCAAGAATACCCATCATCGTGATCCAGACGCACGAAGAATTACGCGCGCTGGACATGCTCAAAAAACTGATTCTGAGGTTGAACAAGCCCTTGTTCAGTTGGTCGGTCACCGAAGGCCTGTCGCGTCTGGATCTGGATATGGGGAGCCAGAAAACTGTGTCAGAGCCGGATGCAGTCTTGCGGCATATCAAGGCCAGCACCATTGACGGTGTCTATGTGTTACTTGATTTTCATCATTTTATTGAAGAGCCTGTGAATGCGCGCTTGATCAAGGAAATAGCCCAGGCACATTTCAAAACAGGGCATCACCTGGTATTGCTGAGTCACGAGGTAGATCTTCCTGAAGAGTTACGTACTTTATCGGCCTCGTTTGAATTGCAACTGCCTACTGAAGACAAGCTTATGCAAATCATCAAGGATGAGGCGTATTCCTGGTCTACCAAGCATGCCCAGAAAAAAGTTAAAACCGATAATAAAACCCTTGAAGCATTGGTGCGCAATCTCGGCGGCCTGACGGCAGGCGATGCAAGACGGCTGGCACGCAAGGTGATATTCGATGATGGTGCAATAACCGATACTGACCTGAGTGATGTCATGGCGGCCAAATATGAACTACTTAACCAGGATGGCCTGCTTTCATTTGAATATGATACCGAACAGTTCTCGGGTGTGGGTGGTATGGCTAAACTGAAGCGATGGCTGGAATTACGTAAAGCCGTTTTTCGTTCTCATGAAGAAGATCATGGTCTTGAAAACCCGAAAGGCATATTGCTGTTAGGTGTGCAAGGCTGTGGCAAGAGTCTCATGTCAAAGGCGGTGGCAGGTGTGTTCTCGGTACCTTTGTTACGTCTGGATTTTGGTGCCCTGTACAACAAGTTTTTTGGTGAATCGGAAAAGAACCTTCGCCAGGCGTTGAAAACGGCCGAGATCATGGCGCCCTGTGTGCTGTGGATTGATGAAATCGAGAAGGGACTTTCAACCGGTGAAAATGATGGCGGAACCTCACGTCGTGTATTGGGTACAATACTGACGTGGATGGCAGAAAATGACCAGTCCGTATTTATGGTGGCAACAGCGAATAATATTGATTCATTGCCGCCTGAGTTAATCAGAAAAGGGCGTTTTGATGAAATCTTTTTTGTTGATTTACCCTCTTACGAGACGCGCATGGAGATTTTTGGCATTCATCTTGAAAAGCGTAACAAGGACAAAACTCAGTTTGACCTCGAAATGCTCGCTAACGAAAGTGAAGGCTTTTCAGGCTCTGAAATAGAGCAGGCTATTGTCTCATCCATGTACGCTGTGCATGCACAATCGGCAACATTGACTACCGAACATATACTGGAAGAGGTGCGGCAAACCCGGCCCTTGTCAGTGGTCATGGCGGAAAAAATACGGCATATCAGGGATTGGGCCAGCGACCGTACGGTGCCGGTGGAATGAAAGCTGTTTCCTGGGTGAAGATCCAACGCAAAGGCGCGAAGACGCAAAGAGCGCAAAGTATAATTGAGTGTTTGTAGGAGCGGTCCCTTGACCGCGATAAAAGAAATAGGATGTAAGTTTACCCTGTAGCTTTTACTGACCTCGTATACCACTTAGCTCCAGCACAAGGCTAGATACATATCTTCGGTTAGATGTATCCCGCATAAGTAAACCATGCGTTACAAAAAAAGATTTCTTTGCGCTCTTTGCGTCTTTGCGTTGGATCTTAATTTGACCCACTACGGGCCTTGCTGCTCTGCCCTGTCGGCGAGCGAGCGATGTGCCATATTACGTACTTCTTCGTATTCATCCTTGCTCAGTTTTTTAAGCGTATTGATGTCGGTATTCCAGTTACGGGCCGCTTCCAGTCTGATGTCCGGGCTTTTGTCATTGGCCAGTATGGACATAACTTCTGCTGACACATATTCGAACCGGGCAACTACACTACGTACCTGTTCCGCCTTATCGTGTGCAAGTCGTTTGAAAATGTCGTTACTGGTGGACAGGTTGGTGCACACGGCGATACGCACGTCGATGTGATCATCACTGGCCAGTTGCGACAACGTCGCTTCTGATGCCTTCCTGTTCATGGCGACAGCACGACGTACCCGCCAGTCATTATCCAGCGCCAGCTCAGCAAGTTGTTGCACGGTGGTGGAAGGCAGGTTCGCTATACGTTCACGCTCATCGTCTGCATGGAGCATTGGCGGCGTGAGGAGTGCTAAATTTATAGTTATAAAAAACAGTAGGTTACGCATTGCTTGCTCTATCCGTTTATTCGTACTGATATGTCAGACAGCAAAAAGCCGGTACAGTTCTCATGTACCGGCTTTTTGTTGAAATGATGTCGTCAGCGACCTAGTTGGCCATTTCCTTCATCTTCTTCAGTGGTAAAATCTTGACCGCTGTGCTGGCAGGTTTTGCCTTGAACATGGTTTCTTCACCAGTGAAAGGATTGATACCCTTACGAGCTTTTTTCGCAGGCTTGCGAACAGTCTTGATCTTCATCAGTCCTGGAATTGTGCAAGTGCCAGCAGCACCTTTACGGATATGTCCATTAATGATAACAGTCAGTGCATCAAAAACTGCAGTAACGTCTTTCTTTGATAATTCGGTTGTTTCAGCAATAGAAGTCATCATTGCTGATTTGGTCATTGGTTCCTTGATTGCCTTGACTCTGGGAGCCGCAGCTTTAGCTTTTGCCTTTTTCTTCGTGGCCATACAAATCTCCAGTTGGTGATATTAGAAAAGAGTTTTACGCATATATATATGTGTATACTGATACTCTTAA
>Ga0316207_10001311_pt1 | contig 31473 bp, 29 predicted proteins | sample 6weekpyrite_MG_FD_204943 | JGI IMG/M metagenome (GOLD analysis project Ga0316207, IMG submission 204943) | Microbial mat bacterial communities from mineral coupon in-situ incubated in ocean water Damariscotta River, Maine, United States -... | ecosystem: Environmental > Aquatic > Marine >...
TGTTTCCCGTCTCTTTTTCAGCAGCGACAATTCGATCAAGTTTGATTCTTCGGGCGTTATGCAGCCTGAACATTGTATTTACTTTTTTGTCGTTATTTTCGGTCATAGGCGGATTATCTGATACTTTACTAATATTTTAAACGATTTATAATTGAAGCATGATTCAAATGTGCATCATTTTAAAAAACGTACTATAATGACCTGCAGCTTAACTCTGACATATTTGTTGCCAAAATCAGTATTTTACATATAGAAACAAATTATAAAGAAAGAATTGTAGAGCTAACTGTATGAATATCATATGTTTTTTCATTAACTTAATGGTACTCAGAGTATGTTTTTTTCTAACTAGAGGCAATAGGGTAATAGGAATTTTTCCTATTATTTAATGCCCGTATATATGGGGTGGCCCAGAATATTGCGCCAAATAAAATATGAACCACGGTAAGAGAAGCTCTAAATGAAGAGAAGATAATTATTTCCCGAACAGAGAACGCAGTATATAAGAAAAGTAGTACCTATTAAATCAGCGAAAAAAGGATTAACTAAATGCAAATAAAAGAACTATTTTTAAATGCGGTCATAGTTGGCGACCTTGGTAAAACAGATGATTATGGTGTTATTGTTACGATAAGCGAGTTTAAGTTATTTTTCAAAGATAAAATTAAAAGCGATTATATCAATTCTTTTCTACCTGCGGCCACTATTGAATCAGGCCTGGTCAGCTGTAGCCACACTAAGTATTTATTTAGAATACGAAAAGGCACATATCGTGTTCACCCAGATGCAATTAAAGAGCAAATAAAAAATAATATTAAAAATGAAATCATGCTGCATAAAACTATATCGGTTCATGAGCCTGTAGTTAATCAATTAAATCCGACTAAGGACAACTGGTTTTCTTTACTAAATTAAGTGTCGCTATTAAATAAATAATTATTATTTAGGAGCGATATTGATAAATTAACCAATAGGTAGTTTAGGTGTATTCAAAGACCTCCGGGAGGTCGGGGGGGGGGGAATAAATTATGGGCATAAAAAGCGAATTTAATAACTATAACTTTAATGTTGAGCTTACGAGTCTTTCATTTGTAGAGTTTAAAGTTGAATCTAATAGATATTGTGGCCCTACAACTAACTGTGAAAAAACAAAGTATTTTCGCAATATAGATAAAATATATCGCGCTAATATTGCTATTGAAAACAAACCCATTACCTATGAAATGATTGTTGTTCTAAAAATGGTCATTGCTGACACGATGCTTGCTGCATCTGAGTTTATTAAAATTGGTGATATAGAAGCCGCAAAAATATTCATTTCAATGCGTCTTCATATAGAATTAATTAAGTACAGGCTAGAAAAAACGAGTGTCACGAAAGTAGATATTCACACCGCAATATATACTGGTGACTGGGTTGATGTGCAGCTTAACACTAAATAACTGGCGTGATTAAAAAAGATGCGGAGCAAGGGGATGTTCAGCAGTAGCTGTTTGCACAATCTATAAAATAGGCGGCTATTTTTTATCGCCTGACAGGATTTGCTAACTAAGTTTACAATTTTACTAAATACCAGTCACTAAATTAATGATAACTATTTAAATTTTTTAAGACTCAAGCTAAACAAAAAAACGGATGCCCTTTTCAGGGCACCCGCTTTTTATTCTAACAATAAAAGGCGTTAAGCTTTTACAATGCCCATCTAAAAGAAGATAGACATATTGCATTGTTCAACGACGCCTTAACCAGAACTGTAGCAAAATCAGCAATAACCAGTATGGTGTCAAGCTACCACCACCACTGCCTCCGCTGCTGGCAGGCGTTGTATCTTCATCAGGTGCTGCTGCGGCTGTAGTTGTTACCTCTATTGAAAATGCAGCTAATGACACCGTATCGATGCCATCTGATACCGAGATAACAATATCACTGTAAACACCATCCTGTCCTGTCTGGGGTGTTCCTGTAATCGTACCGCTGGCTGCATCTAAAGTTAACCATTCTGGTAGGTTAGTGGAGGTGAAATTCAATACATCACTATCCCCATCACCCGTCGTTGGTGTGAAGCTGTAACTTTGACCTACCTCTAAACTGCTAACAGGTGTGCCACTAATCGTAGGTGGGGTATTTGCACTTGCAACCGCACTTACCGTAATAGAAAAGCTCGGTAATGAGACTGTATCGGTACCATCAGTTACTGAAATAGAAATACCACTGTAAGTGTTTTCATCACCCGCCTGTGGTGTTCCACTTAGGGTGCCTGTTGATGTGTCAAAACCTGCCCAGATTGGTGGGTTGGTAATAGCAAACGTCAGGTTATCTGCATCCGCATCATTTGCCACTGGTGTAAAGCTATAGCTTTGATCGACGGTGACACTTGTGTCTGGAGTACCGCTAATCGTAGGTGGCGTATTACTAATGACAACAGCATCAACCGTAATAGAAAAGGTCTGTAATGAAACCGTGTCAGTACCATCGCTTACTGAAATGGTTATGCCAGTGTATGTGTTTATATCTCCAGCCTGTGGTGTTCCACTCAGGGTGCCTGTTGAGGTGATGAAGCTTGCCCAGGCCGGCATATTACTTATTGAGTAAGTCAGGTTGTCACCATCGGTATCACTAGCAACAGGTGTAAAACTATAGCTTTGACCACTGGTTACATTGCTAGCGGGTGTACCACTGATTGTTGGTGCTGCATTAACAACCCCAAGACTACTTGCGTTTAAATGGCTTATATACAGGGTGCTACCACTTGAGCCCCCAACATAGGAAATGAAACCATTATGTACATTCAATGAGCGTTTGCCGTAAGCTACGCCGACATCGGTCAACTCAAATTCCTGCGACGTCATTGTTGCCGGGTCATATTCAATCAGGAAGGTTCCGGAAACAGATCCAAATATTCCTTCATAATAAATTAAATACAATTTTCCGGTGACCGGGTCAACCGTTGCGGGTCTTAAGTTGCCCGTTACTGATTTCAGGCTGCCATCTGGTTCTGTCGCGATATCAATCTGGTCAACTGTACCGTAACTATTCCCATTGAGAATAGTATGATGAAATGCCACAGTATCGCTTGCATCTTGTAGCCAGAAGTAATGAATATTACCGCTATCGTCGACATCAATTTGAGCGTGCTTGTTATCAAAACTGCCACTATAACCGGAAATGGTGGTGTTGGTTTTATTTGAAATAAACTGTGGATCGTAATTAGAAATATCAATCCAGGCCAGGGTATTATTTGATGTTGGGCGAGGTAACATTTCAAATTCAGAATCATGACTAAATGTGCCCACAAGTGCATCAATGTCAAACTCCTGGGTTCTCGACCAACTGTTCGCGCCAGATCGTACGGCGATAATTGCCCAGTTACTATAGCTGTTCAGTGTATTGGAATCAGAAGAGTAAAGTATTTGTACCTGACCCCCTGTGTTAATACCAATTTGTGGGCGGCCATTTACATAAGAATGGTATATGCCGTCAGAATTATCGGTACGATCAGCAACATTTGTTGATACCTGTTCATTTGTAAATGAGGTGCCACCATTAGTGCTGCCTGCATAATAAACTGCGTAGTTACCTGTTCGAGTAAATGTATATTCCGGGTTTGAATCACGTTTAATGAAATAGGTGATATGTGGATTATCTGAATCGTCAGTTACAATTGATAATGAACCCACCCTGTAAAAAACTTCCGAAACCGTGGCTGAAGTAAATACGCCATCGCTGGTATATTTTCCATACATCACCTGTTCACCTGTTTGGGTAGTTGCTACCCAGGCTACGTGTGTATTGTGGTTCGAATCTAGAAATGAGCTAATGGAAGCATTAGGTACAGTCGTGGTTGAAATCTCCGTATTTAGACTATATGTTGTTGCCGAAAGTGGCAAGCAAGGTAGCAATAATGCTAAAACATATATGAACATCCTATTCAAAGATAATTTATTCTTCATAAGCATTACCTGAAAATATGTGAGTAGGAACAAAAGATAATAAGTTTCATTTTTTTAAATGTCCAATAAAAAAATTAAGATTATAAGGCGTGTTTTTTATTTTCTGTTTTAATAAATGTAAGAACAGTGAGCTAACGGCTTATCCGCTCTTTAGCGTTATAAAACATAATAAATAAAAAATATTTTTTTGAAAAATTAAACGCGTTATAAAACTCAAAAAAAAATATTTAACATTACCCGAACGGGTTAGATGGGTGTTATAAAATAACAAAACTAACCTGAACGGGTGATATTGATTTTTATAAAAAATATTTTAAATCATTTTTTATCACTGCTGTCCCGTTAAAAGAAATAATTTTATGTTTAAACGTATTGTGACTAGATTAACTTTCATATCATCCTGTTCGAGACATGAATTGGGAACACCTGCCGCTATCTAATCACAGGGCACGCCGTAAAACCTTCCATGGTGGCTCGACCCCCGCGTCCATGCGGGTGACGGTCTTAGGCAGGTGTTCCCAACTCATGTCTCTAGTTGTTAACGGGACAGCAGTGATTTTTTATGATTAAAATAAAATCCAGGCTTAATAAATTTATTTTAATAAATCGATGTGAGTGAATGTTGGGTGAGATCGAAAAGTTTATTTAGCTCTTTGGAAATTAAGCCTGAAGAATAAAAAAATATTTAAATGAGAGTTGACCTGAAATAATTTTAGTAAATCGAGTCTGCTCTAAAGCGTCTTGTTGCTCAAGAAGTAAGCTTTTCTACTTTAGCAAATTATTCCTGTATACAATAACTTCACCAGAAATAACAATAAAAAATAGATTCATGTTGTTTTGATAGGTAATAAAGTTGTTTTGATGGATAATAAAGCTTTTATTAAATGTCGTTAAATCAAGAGTCCTTAAGTTTTATAATTAGAACCATTAGTAGTTGCTTATATTTTAAGCATTGCAGTTTAAAATCAGATGGAAACCCATTTTCGTTGGAATAAAAAACATTAGAAGCGGCTAATTTGATTCATATCAAGATTAAGTTGAGCTAATATGTTTTACTCAGCTACAATAACGAGTGATGTTAAACATCCATTACATCCGAGAGGACACATTGAAAGCGCAGGTTATTAATCGTAAACAGTTTCTACAGGGAAACATTCGAGGTGAGCTGGCAATTCGACCCCCCTGGGCAATTGAAGAATCACATTTTACTGAAGGCTGCACACGTTGTTTTCAATGTGCAGAGGCCTGTCCGTTACACCTTATTGTTAAAGGCTCTGGTGGATTTCCTGAAATGAGCTTTCTTCGTCAGGGTTGTGATTATTGTCAGGCCTGTGTTAACGCCTGCCCTGAACCCGTACTCTCTCTCACACAAATTAACCATTCATCCCCATGGCATCAGCTAGCGGTTATTAATCAGCCGTGTTTTGCAAGTAGAGGCGTTGTGTGCCGCTCCTGTGGTGAGGTGTGTGAGTCACGCGCGATTGAATTCAAATTATCAGTGGGTGGCAATAGCCAGATAAATATTAATGCTGCGGCCTGCAATGGTTGTGGTGAATGTGTTCATGTGTGCCCAGCACAGGCAATAAAAATTCAGAAAGTAAATATCGAAAACCAGTTTAGCGTTAATCAAGTTGGTGAGAATCCATGTGGAGAAAACCTATGAGTAAGTACAATATTTGCAGTGTGTTAGTGCATGCAAAGCAAAATATGATAGATATTGTTAAGCAGCAGTTAGAGCTCCAGCCCGGTGTTGAAGTTCATGCTAAAACTGACGAGGGTCGATTAATCGTGACAGTTGAAGATAAACTTCGCAAAACGGTGGGTGAGCGCATTATGGGTTTCTATGAAATTGATGGTGTGTTGTCGGCTTCGATGATTTATCAGTTTAGCGATGACGAATTTAATGAACAGGAAACAATCGAATTAAAATCTACTGAAGAGAGGATGTCAGCATGAAAATGACACGACGTGAATTTGTAAAAAATAATGCGATAGCCGCTACTGCGACGGCAGCCGGTGTAACTATACCCGGTATGCAAGAAGTGCTTGCAGCCTCCGAAGATAAAATTCGCTGGGATAAAGCACCTTGCCGTTTTTGTGGAACCGGTTGCTCAGTATTAGTCGGTACACAAAATGGAAAAATTGTTGCCACGCAGGGTGACCCTGATGCACCGGTAAACCGTGGTTTAAATTGTATTAAAGGTTATTTTCTTTCTAAAATTATGTATGGAAAAGATCGTTTAACCAAACCACTTCTGCGTAAAACCGATGGTCAATATGATAAAGAGGGGGAATTTACCGAAGTAAGCTGGGATGAAGCCTTTGATATCATGGCGCTTAAATGGAAAGCGGCCCTGAAAAAAGATATGGCCGCCAACAAAGGAAAACCTGCGGATAAATTAACCTCGACTGTGGGCATGTTCGGTTCCGGTCAATGGACTGTTTTTGAAGGTTACGCTGCATCAAAATTAATGAAAGCGGGTTTCCGATCAAATCACATTGATCCTAATGCACGTCATTGTATGGCATCGGCGGTGGGTGCATTTATTCGTGGCTTTGGCTCAGATGAACCCATGGGTTGTTATGATGATTTAGAACACGCGGATGCATTCGTGCTGTGGGGTTCAAATATGGCAGAAATGCACCCCATCTTATGGACACGTATTACCGATACTCGACTCACTAAAAAAGACAGTGAAGTACATGTGTTATCAACCTTCGAACATCGCTGTTTTGATCTGGCCGATAACGGTATGGTATTTGCTCCACAAACCGATATGGTTATTTTGAATTACATCGCAAACTATATCGTGCAAAACAAAGCCTTTGATCCTGAGTTTGTAAAAAAACATGTTAACTTTAAAAAGACACCAACCGATATTGGTTATGGTTTACGTCCCGAGCATGAACTGGAGAAAAAGAAAACCGGTAAGGGTGGCAAACTCAGTGGGATTTCTTTTGATGAATATGCAAAGAGTATTGAATCTTATACCCTGGATTACGCACATGAAGTTTCCGGTGTACCGAAAAAGAACCTGCTGCGTTTAGCCAAGTTATACGCAGATCCTAAAAAGAAAATCACCTCCTTATGGACCATGGGATTCAATCAGCACACCCGTGGTGTCTGGACCAATGGCCTGATGTACAACGTGCATTTGTTAACCGGTAAAATTTCACAACCTGGTAATGGTCCATTCTCTTTAACCGGGCAACCATCTGCCTGTGGAACGGCACGGGAAGTTGGAACATTCTCCCATCGTTTACCCGCTGATTATGTGGTTAAGAAAAAAGGCCATCGTGATTTCGCGGAGAAAATATGGAAATTACCTGAAGGTACGATTCCAGGAAAACCCGGATACCATGCGGTATTACAAAACCGTATGTTGAAAGACAGTAAGCTTAATGCGTATTGGGTTATGTGTAATAACAATGTACAGGCTGCGGCAAATCTTAATGGGGAAACATTACCCGGTTACCGTAATCCTGATAACTTTATTGTCACTTCAGACCCTTACCCAACCGTAACCGCGATGGCATCAGATTTAATTCTGCCCACCGCGATGTGGACAGAAAAAGAAGGTGCATATGGAAATGCAGAGCGCCGTACACAGTTCTGGCGCCAGCAGGTAAGTGCACCGGGTGAATCTAAATCGGATTTGTGGCAGTTAATGGAGTTTTCAAAACGTTTCAAAATGGAAGAAGTCTGGCCGGCAGATCTGTTAGCAAAATCCCCACAATATAAAGGCAAAACATTATTCAGCGTATTGTTCGAAAATGGTGAGGTCAATAAATTTAACAAACAATCAGTAACCGATGATCGTGGTAATCAATACCAGAATGATGAAATGGAAGATTTTGGTTTTTATGCGCAAAAAGGTTTGTTCGAAGAATATCGCCGTTTCCAGCTGGAAGGTTCTAAGAAAGGTCATGAACTGGCGGATTTTGATACTTATCATAAAGTGCGGGGTTTAAGGTGGCCGGTGGTTAATGGTAAAGAAACCTTGTGGCGTTATGCTGAAGGGTATGACCCCTATGTTAAAAAAGGTGAAGGCTTTAAGTTTTATGGTAAGAAAGATGGTAAAGCCAATATTATTACCGCACCTTATGAAGTGGCCGCAGAAAGCCCGGATAGTGAATATGATTTATGGTTATCAACGGGTCGTGTGTTGGAGCACTGGCATTCGGGTACCATGACGCGTCGTGTGCCTGAGCTGTACCGTGCATTTCCCGATGCGGTTGTGTTTATGCATCCTGAAGATGCTAAGGCACGTGGCTTACGCAGGGGACTGACAGCAAAAATAATTTCACGTCGGGGTGAAATTGAATGTCAGGTTGAAACCCGAGGCCGTAATAAACCACCCAGGGGGCTGGTATTTGTTCCCTGGTTTGATGCGGGTCGATTGATAAATAAGGTCACGCTTGATGCGACTGATCCGTTGTCAAAAGAAACGGATTATAAGAAGTGTGCGATTAAGATCGAGAAGGCGTAGAAGATAGTCGTAAGTCTTAAGTCGTAAGTCTTATGACTTAAGACTTACGACTTCTTTCAGGATACATGAATGAAGAAAACCGGAAAAAACCTTAAGTGAATAAAACAACCTACCATTCATTGCTAAGCCGAAGAAGGTTTCTGGAAAATATTTCCAGAGCGGCCGGTGGTGCTGTTTTGTTTGGAATTGGCCTGGGCTTGTATTCACAACAATTAAAATCATTACCAGCTGAGGCAGTTCGTCCGCCAGGTGTGATTGATGAATCTGATTTTTTATCTGCCTGTGTGCGCTGTGGTTTATGTGTGCGTGATTGTCCCTACGACACATTAAAACTTGCAAAACTTGGCGAACCCGTTGCACTCGGGACCCCTTATTTTAATGCCAGGGATATTCCCTGTGAAATGTGTGAAGACATTCCCTGTGTTGTTGCTTGCCCAACAGGTGCGCTTGATCCTGAGTTAACAGATATTGATGATGCTCGCATGGGGCTGGCGGTGTTACTTGATCAGGAAGCCTGTATTGCATTTCAGGGCTTGCGTTGTGAAGTTTGTTATAACGTTTGTCCAGTGCGGGATAAGGCGATATCTATTGATCGTTCACATAATAAGCGAACCGGAAAGCATGCCCTGTTTATTCCCGTTGTTCACTCATCCGACTGTACAGGTTGTGGCAAATGTGAACATGCCTGTATTTTAGAAGAGGCGGCTATTAAAGTGCTGCCAGCAAAACTGGCTAAAGGGGAATTAGGTCATCATTATCGTTTAGGTTGGGATGAAAAACGTAAGGCGGGTAAAAGTTTAGTTACTCCAGATTTGGAGCATAAATATAATCTACCAGAAGGTACGAAATATGATTATGAAAAGGAAGGCTTAATTCAACCAGAAAATACACCGTTTAATGAAAGTGCCCTTGACCGATTGAATAAGGGGCGCCTGTGATGATGGTTCATAAGATGTCTAAACCATTAGGCCAGGATGCAATTAAAAAGAAAGGCTGGCTACGGGCACATAAGTGGTTGTTGCTTAGACGCCTAAGTCAGTTGAGTATTTTATTTTTATTTTTATTAGGTCCGTTATTTGGCATCTGGATTATTAAGGGCAGCATGTCTTCAAGTTTGACCCTGGATGTGATTCCATTATCCGATCCATTTGTATTTTTACAAACTTTATTTACCGGTTATATACCTGAGCTAACCGTGGTTAGCGGCGCTGTAATTGTAAGCCTGTTTTATCTTTTAGTCGGTGGTCGAGTGTATTGCGCCTGGGTTTGCCCGATTAATATCGTTACCGATGCAGCAGACGGGTTAAGGCGGGTTTTAAATATTAAAACCTCGCTTAGTTTTTCAAGAATGGGGCGTTATGGTTTATTAATTGTTTCACTATTGCTAGCTTCTGTTACCGGCATACTTGTCTGGGAGCTGGTAAACCCGGTCACCATGATACAAAGAGAGCTTGTATTTGGTATGGGGCTTTCCTGGTTGTTTATAGCTGGCATATTTATTCTTGATGCCTTTGTTAGTCGTCGTGCCTGGTGTGGTCATTTGTGTCCAATGGGTGCCTTCTATAGTGTGCTTGGACAATTTAGTTTAATAAAAGTTAATGCAATAAACAGGGCCGATTGCAATGATTGTATGGAATGCTATGCAATATGCCCGGAGCCGCAGGTTATAAAACCGGCCTTAAAGGGTGGTGATGATAGCAGCCCGCTGATTAATTCAGGAAATTGTACAAACTGTGCCCGGTGCATTGATATTTGTGCAAAAGACGTATTCAAAATAAACCATAGATTTATTAATTCAATAACTTCTCAACACGAGGTTCACTTATGAAAAATTCAATTTTAGCAGGCTTAATACTGATCAGCTCGTCAGTGTTAATATCAACAAGCTCAGGTGCAGGTGAAGTCACTTCTTTGCGGGGACCATCAGAACTAGATGCGCCATCAAACCAGGTGGTAATAAAACGAAATATTAATGATCAGGCACCTATCACGCGAGAGTATGTGCAACAACCACCATTGATTCCGCATAAAATTAAAGGTTATAGAATAAACCTGAAGTTTAATAAATGTTTAACCTGTCATAGTTGGGCAAATTATAAACGTGCAGGGGCCACAAAAATATCCCAGACACATTTTGCCGACCGTGATGGTGAGGATATGTCCAATGTGGCAGCAAGACGCTATTTCTGTACTCAATGCCACGTACCACAAGCCAATACAAAACCACTGGTAGAAAATTCATTCCAACCAATAAAAACTATTCATTAAAATAAAGGGTGTAACAATGAATATCAAATCATTGATTAGTAAAATGAGAAGCCCTAGCTCAGCAACACTGGGGAGTCTGTTAATTGCAGGTTTTGTCAGTGGTGTTATATTCTGGGGTGGATTCAATACCGCTATGGAAGCAACCAATACGGAAACATTTTGCATAGGCTGTCATGAAATGGAAGCTAATGTGTATCAGGAATATAAAGAAACGATTCATTATTCTAACCGTACCGGTGTCAGGGCTACCTGCCCCGACTGTCATGTACCCAAGCCGTGGATACATAAAATAGTTCGTAAAATACAGGCCAGTAATGAGCTATTACATAAAGCCTTAGGCACCATAGATACCGCAGAAAAGTTTGAAGAGAAGCGTCTACAACTTGCACAGAATGTATGGCGTTCAATGAAGAAAACAGATTCCCGTGAATGTCGAAACTGTCATAACTATGATTCAATGGATTTTGCAGAGCAACAAAGACGGGCAGTGGCAAGTCATAGCAAAGGCCTGGAGGAGGGTGAAACCTGTATCGATTGTCATAAAGGCATCGCACATTCCCTGCCAGCCTTGTATGAGGTAGACCCTAGTGCGGTGACCGGTAGTGCGGGGCACTAATTTTAACATACCCTGATGAACCAGATGGCATCAGCTTTAGCAGGTGTCATGGGTTCGGCACGCCTGGGCTGAGTCGTATACTGGTTCACGTTCCATTATAAAAACAGACTTTCAAAGGTATTTCAGCTTATTCGAAATGGGTTAAATACTGTAATAGAATGATTGACAGGCTTTTCAGGGAAATGAACCTGAAATTTATAAAATATCTGCTATATTTATAACGCGTTAATTATTTAATTAATATAGCAGGAGACCCCCATGAGAGTATCAATTGATTCATTTCCAAACGCCCCGGATGACTGGTCTATTCAGGATGCTGAAGCGGTAGCAAAAACTGATGGTTTCACAATGACCGATGATCACTGGGAACTAGTTAATGCATTACAGGAATATTATAAAAAAGTTGAGCACCCTAAACTACGTCAGTTGAAAGATGCCTTAGAAGAAAAGTTTCATGGCCAGGGTGGCATGAAATATTTGCACCAGATGATTCCCGCGGGGCCAGTTGCCGAAGGTTGTAGACTGGCTGGTTTAAATGTACCCGCAGGTGCTGTGGATAATTCTTTTGGCAGTGTGGCCTGAGCCATGTTTTGAAAAATGCAGGTGCTCATGAAGTGAGCGCCTGCGACTGTAATTGTTTGATTGCTCGCGTTTACCAGATAAAAAATTTATTCCAGTAATGACAGGCTACAGTGTGAAAATAACTACTGGCAGCATCCCTGTCGCCAGTAGGCAGGATGTTTATTAAGACTTACTTAATCATAAACTCGATTGCAGCTTTTAGATCGTCTGCAGAACAATCATTGCAGGTGCCTTTAGGTGGCATGGCGCCCTTACCCTTGGTTGCAGATGCAACTAAGGCATCTATGCCGTTAGCCGTTCTGGGTGCCCAGGCAGCTTTATCACCTGTTTTGGGAGCATTTGCAGCACCGGTAGCATGACACATTGCACACTTTTGTGTGTATGTTGCTTTACCATCTGCATGTGCAGAACCCATTATGGCAGCCAGTATAACTGTGCTGAAAATTAGTTTGAATTTCATATTTTCTCCAGAAATTTTTAAAATAAAATATAAGCCTGTACAGGCGTTATAAACAATATCTAAGAGCAGTTTCTATGCCAATGTAGAAAAAATATAAGGCCGGAATAAAGTTTCTGGATGTCGATATATCGCCTTTTTCTGGAGGAATTGAATTTATGTGCAAATACTGAGTATAAAAAAATCCCAATACTGGGAATAATTATCGTTTTTAAGAATATATTGTTTCTAGAACGCGTTTTATAAGAAGTTAAGTGATTGTATTGATTTTGATCTAGCCAGCTTGTTTTTTAATTTATATTACTTTATGTTAGCCTAGAAAGATCAGTTGAAAGTGCGTCAAGAGGTTGCGCTATAAATGTACGGTCAACTGATTTTTATAGGGTTAATGTAGGTGGCCATCTTCTGTGTAAATTTTCACGCTTATCATCAATTAGTTGATATGTCAGTAATAATGATTTTGTTACAAAGTGTGTTGTAAGAATTTATTAAATAGTGAAATAAACTTTAAACAAAATTAGCAAGAAATATAAAACATGCAAATTCATCAGACTGAATTATATCTGCTATATCTGGCAGGTCTTTTCTATGCAATAACAGCGGTTATTTTAATTGTTGACCGGTTTATAGGAAAAAGCAATAAGCTCCCGATCATTTTCGCAGTTTCTGGTTTGCTGTTGCATAGTCTCAGTATTGGGGTGCGGTGGCAGAGAACCGGTCATGGCCCCTTTATTAATTTATATGAGATTCTGAGTAGTAATGTCTGGAGTTTGTTTCTAGCATTCACCCTGTTTATCATATTTATGCCAAAGTATAGAGTGATAGCAAAATTTGTTTTACCTGTTATTGCTATGCTGTTTATATGGTTACTCGTTGTTGACCCTAAAGATACCTACCTTCCACCCACATACAATACAATCTGGTTATATTTTCATGTAATTGCGGGGAAAGTTTTTTTCAGTCTGTTATTGCTTGCTAGTGGTTTTGCAGTTTATGAATTACTGGCTAGTAATCAACCTGGTAAGCTGCATTATGAAAAGAATCCGCAAACAGGCAGGGTGCAACTTGCCCACGGGTTTCTGGTAATTGCTTTTGTCTTTGATTCGTTTATGTTGTTTTTCGGGGCTATCTGGGCACAGGATGCATGGGGGCGATATTGGGCATGGGACCCCCTGGAAACCTGGGCTTTTCTCAGCTGGCTGGGTATTGTGTTTACGCTTCATTTAAAAATGAATCAAAAATCTGATAAGGTATTTTGCTGGTTAATTATTGCCTGCTTTGTACTTGCGTTTTTAACTTTCTTTGGCGTGCCATTTTTTTCAACGGCTGCCCACAAGGGAATGATATAATATTTTTCTATGCCAAATAAGTCGCTGTTAAATAAAAATATACTGTTTGCCCTGTTGTTGGTAATTACCATAGTTGCCGGTGGTTGGCTTATTAATTATTTCATGAGTAAATCACAATCGCAGATTAATACAGCTGAAAATCACCGGCAGGTTATTGATCAATATTTTAATACGGCTCTTGCATTTATGCAGAAAAAGCAATACCAGCCGGCGGTACACCAGTGGCAGCAGTTACTGGCTTTGAATCCTGAAATCGCTGAAGCTCATGTTAATCTTGGTTTCTCCCTGTATGAGCTTGGAAAGTATGCGTCTGCAATTGAGTCTTTTAATCAGGCGATGGATATTAATTCATATCAGCTTAATGCTTATTACGGTCTGGCAATATGTTATGAAAAAACCGGCGATATAAAAGCGGCTATCGGTGCAATGCGAAGCTTTATACACCTTTCCGAAAAAGATGATCCGTTTGTGCGCAAAGCTAAAGCCGCTTTGTGGGAATGGGAAAGTCAATTGCCTGAAGCTGATGCAGTTACCCAGAAAAAATAAATATTTGTAGGGTGGAACAAGCAACGCGGTTCCACCGGGCTTTATGATAAAGGTGGATCCACTTCGTTTGATCCACCCTACATTTTAATATTTTTTTGTGTTTTTCAAATATAAATTATTTATAGTTTATATCTAGTTATTAAGAATCAACCTTATGTTTAATTCGGGCAACTCCGCCGAAACTGCCTATCCACAAAGTGTTATTTTTTTGCGTATCCATAGAAAAAATGGTGTTGGAAAATAAACCATCTTTGGTTGTCATGGTCGTAAAGTTTTGATCACTGAAGCGGGATATACCATTACTGGTACCAATCCAGAGAATCCCATCATGATCTTCATGCAACATAAATACGTGATTTGAAGCCAGGCCTTCTTTTACTGTATAGTTTTTAAATGATTTGCCATCGAAGCGGGCGAGGCCACCACCCCAGGTGCCAATCCAGACAATCCCATCCTGGTCAACTTCAAGGGCAACAATGTAGTTTGGGTTGTAAGCGGTGTTAACATTTTCCAGACCCATTTCAACTTTTTGTCGAGCATGGTGACTGGAAACTTTAGCGGGATCACTCTTGAATTGATTATCATCTTTAACCTTATCATAATCTGCGCCCTGGCCATCTTTATGGTTCCAGCTTTGCCATTGGCCATTTTTGTATCGAGATAAACCCCCTTCAGTGGCAAACCAGACTTCACCGTTTTTGCCATGATCCAGTCCATAAACCCAGTCATTAGGTAAACCGCCTGCGGTGTTTGCAACGGTATAGGTTTCCCAGGCCTTGGGGTCATCAAGACGACCACCTTTAACCAGGTTTGCACCCGACCAGGTGGCAATCCATATATCTTCATTGGGCATCACTAACACATCATAAACAAAGGCATCTGCCAGGCCATCGGGTACATTAAATATATCAAATTTATCTTTCACTTCATCATAAACTGCCAATCCGCCGCCATAGGTCCCAATTAGCATTTTGTTTTCTTTCCAGCGACTCACATGAAAAACACCGTTTGCGAGTAAGCCATTGCGCACATCAAATAATCGATAGTCATCTATTTCAGGTTTATAACGAATAACCCCCCCAGAGGTGCCTACCCATACAACATTGTCTTCAGCAAAAATAGATTTAACGTTTCGATTACCTACCCTGAAGTGCGTGAATTTTGCATTTTCATTTTCTGCTGGAGCCCCAGCTCTGCCAGAGGCAACCGCGTTTTCATTTGCCGGTACCAACGATGGATGATTTGCTGGCGTATCAGTATTTGTGTGCTGTATGTTGTTAGCTGATTCTGCTGATTCATTTTTTTGTTTATTCTGATTCTGGTTGATACCTAATGTATATGCACCGGCAGCTATGCCCGCAATCACTACCATTACCAGTGATGCTGATTTTAAATTCATCTATTTTCTCCGCTTAAAAAAGCCAGTTTTTATTTGAAACCCAGGCGACTTACACCGCCACGGGTACCCACCCAAATTTCATCATTGTTAATTGCAATGGCATATACATCATTTGACGGCAGTCCATTATGTATATTCCAGCTATGCCATTGCGTGCCGTCATATCGTGACAGGCCCCTGTTCGTTCCAAACCAGTAAACGCCCTTTTTATCCTGTACCATGCTGTAAACGATGTTACCGGCAAGGCCATCTTTTTCCATCAGGTTGCTCCACTTGCCGTCTTTAAAGCGGGCAACACCGCCGCCCCATGTGCCGGCCCAGATGGTATCCTGTTGATCGGCAAGAATGCAGAAAACATAATTTGGGTTATAGGTTGGTTTACCACTGGCCATTATTCCCAGGTCGTGACGTGAGCGGGTGCCCAATCCGGTATTGCGACTAAAGGGCAGGGCGTCGGGGTTATCACCCCCCATGCCGTCTTCATGATTCCACGAACGCCAGTTTTTTCCATCATAGCGGCTTACACCACCTTCGGTGCCAAACCAGACCACGCCCTTACTGTCTACAGCAATGCCATAAACCCATTCATTGATGAGCTCTTTTACAAAAGTTTTAAATTCACCCGTTTTACGGTTCAGGTAATTAGCGCCAGCCCAGGTGCCAATCCATAGTCCATCATCATGGGCATTGGCAAAGGCGTATATCCAGTAATCCGCAAGCCCGTGCATAGGAAAATAGGTTTTCCAGTCTCCATCCTTGTAACGAGACATACCTCCCGCATTGGTGCCAAACCATTTGTAACCATCTCTATCTATGCCGATACCAAACACGTATTCATTCGCTAAGCCATGATCACGGGTAAAAGTATTACGCAGTTCCTGGGTTTTCAGGTCTACCTCATGAACGCCAAGTGAGGTACCCGCCCATAAAGTGTTGGTTGAGTTGTCTATTGCCAGTGAACGAACATAGACATTTTCACCTACTTCAAAAACATTCAGAATTTGCGGTAAGCTGTTTGCATCAGTAACTTTTTTTTCAGTCGGATTTTCTTCGGAACATGACTGAATAAAAAAGCACATTACAAGAAAATAAATGAGTGAAACTATTTTCATCTGTATAAAGTCCTCAGGTGTGCAATGACATCAAAAATTTGTTGTTGTTTAAGTAAACCAATAAATGCGGGGCAGGCATTTTTACCTTTTAAAATGTGCTTTTGCAGAGCAAAATCGGATTTAAAAATTCCCTCCCCGCGTTTGAAATTCGGTGCATTGGCCATCGTGCTCGTTCCCTGTGTGCCGTGGCATATAGCACAATTTCGATCATATAATTTTTTGCCTTCATTAGTGTTCGCAGCCTGAGCCAGTGAAGGGCTTTGCAGTAATATAAAAAATAGCAGGCTAAATATTTTAGACATTATTTTTTCTCCTCCTGGTTAATTTTTTTATCTACTAGCGGCTGCTCTAACCGGTGCTTGAACTCAGATGCCTTTTGTAAATTTACGGCTTGTCCAAGCTCACCATCACTATAAATTTTAAACAGTCGGCGAGTACAAATTACATCAGCAGCCTGGTTACATTTCATATACCAATGTAAAGCCTGTTGTGTATTTTTTTTAAATCCCAGGTTGCCAGATTCAAGCGCATAGGCATAGGCGCGCATTGCCGGTGCATGAAGCTGTAAAGCGGATTTTTTGATCCACTGGCCGGCCACCACAGTGTCTTTATCTGTACCTTCTCCCTTGGCGTACATATTTCCCAGGCCAAACTGTGCAGCAGAATTGTTTTTTTCTGCAGCCTGTTTAAATAATTTAAAAGCTCGGTCGTTTTCCTCTGCCTGGTCCAGAATGTAAGCCAGGGTGGTTTGTGCAGGTGTATAGCCTGATGCGGCTGATTTATTTAGCAATGTCATTGCCTGAATTAAATTTCCTCGTCGAAATTCTTCTATGCCTTTCTCTCCCTGTTCTGCGCTGGTTTTTTCGCTTGCAAAAACACTGCTGCTAAATAACAAAACACAGAGAATTAAATATTTTAAATTTTCATTTAGCATTACTATTTTTCCGTTAAGAAAGTTGAATATGATTTAATGTCGTTGTGTGTCACATATCTTTTTATTTTTTTATAAACTATATGAAAATTTGAGAAACAAAATAATAATAGATAATAATTTAAACCGTCATCCCCGAATGCCGGTGTCGGGGATCCAGCGACTTCAGGTACTGTAAAGACATTGGATTCCCGACACCGGCATTCGGGAATGACGACACTTTTTAAGCTTACGGGAGAGTAGTGATTTAATATCTTCAATATTCCGCCTTTGTAGTCGTTCATCAGCCTACACATTATTAGCATCTTCAAGTTTTCTATACAGACTGGAAATGCCAATGCCGAGTTGGCTGGCGGCGAATTTTCTATCTCCATTTGCGGCTTCAATAGATTTATTGATGATGGCTATTTCAAATGCATGTAATTGTTGTTTTAATGTTCCCTGACCGGGGGTAGGAAATTCTGTTGCTGCTTTTTTTAATTCACTGATGTTCTGTGGCAGGTCACTGAGTTCGATGCGTCCGTTTTCACAGAGAATGAGTGATCGAGCAACTATATTCTGTAACTCACGTACATTGCCAGGCCATGAATAACTAATCAGTTTGTACTTTGCCTCCTGGGATAATTCAATGTCATCACACAGGCCCATTTTTTTACTTTCTTTTTTGATGAAATAATTAAGCAAAGCGGGCACATCTTCGCGACGTTGATTCAATGAGGGCAGGGGTACATGAAAAACATTTAAACGAAAATAAAGATCTTCTCGAAAAGTACCTTCTTCAACCATTTGTTGAAGGTCACGATTGGTTGCCGCAACAATGCGTACATTAATTTTTCGTGCCTGGTCGCTACCCAGTGCCCGCACATGCTGGTCTTCTATAACATGTAGTAATTTAACCTGGAGATTGAGCGGCAGCTCACCAATTTCGTCAAGAAAAATGGTTCCCTGGTCAGCTTCGAAAAAGAGCCCCCGTTTGGCCTTACTGGCGCCGGTAAAAGCCCCTTTAGTGTGACCAAAAAATTCACTTTCAAGTAAGTTTTCAGGAATTGCGCCACAGTTTACGGGAATGAATGGATTACCCGCGCGTAAACTATTTTGATGTATCGACCGGGCAATAACACCTTTACCAGCACCACTTGGGCCGGTAATCATAACGGTGCTGTCCGTTGGTGCAACCTTTACAACCAGGCGTTCAACTTCTTTCATTGCAGTGGAGCAGTGTTGGCAGATATCCTCATCCTGCCCAAGAACAATTTCTCTTAAAACTTCATTTTCTGATCGCAGATGAATTACATCCGCCAGGTGTTCCAGTCGATTTATAACATCTTCATTGCGTAATGGTTTTAGCATGTAATCATAGGCACCGGCACGCATAGCTTCTATAGCGGTATTAACCGAAGCATAAGCGGTCATCATTAAAAACATTGTTTCAATACCCGAGGCATTGGCTTTTTCTACCACTTCGATACCGCTCATGTCCGGCATACGGATGTCACAGATTGCCACATCAATATCACCTTTATTTAAGCGCGCCAGTGCTTCAGTTCCATTGGCAGCTACACTTATGGAATGCCCAGCTTTGCGGGTGGTTTTTGATAGAATTTGCCTGAGTGCGGGTTCATCATCAATAATCAGAACTTGTAATGACTGCATGGTTTTCAAGTTTCCGCTTGTGGTTGGTGTTGTGATTCAGTGGGAAAAGATATACAGACCTCTGTACCTTTTCCCGGCAAAGATTCAATTTCAATATTCCCACGATGACTGTCAATGATGGATTTACACATTGCCAGCCCAAGCCCCATTCCTTCGCCCGGAGCTTTGCTGGTGAAAAAGTTATCAAATATTTTTGGTAGATTTTTCGTTTCTATTCCGCAACCATTATCTTTAACTATCACCTGGATTTGTGTCCTGTTATAGCGGCTGAAAATTTCTACCAGTGAGTTTTCATTAGAAGCCTGGCTTACCGCATGGATAGCATTGCTTAATAAATTAATTAGCACCTGGGTAATGTGATCTTTAATGGCATAAATTGCCGGTAGCTCAGGGTCGAGAACAATTTGTAAGTTGGTGCTGGACCAGCGCTCATCGTATTGAAGCAGACGACATGTCGTGTTGATCATGGCATTGACATCCAGCAGTTCATATTCGGTATATCCGGAATAGGTAAACTCAGAAATATCAAAGGTAATGCCGGTGATTCGGTCTACTTCGTTGAGTACCTGATCGAGCTGATGGTTTACAATCTGGTAGACAGGTTCCTGTTCATCTATGCCCAGGCAGGAGTCCTTGATTTCACAGATCAGGCCACGTATTGCTGCAATAGGATTACCCACTTCATGAAGTATTCCAGCAGCTAAAAGACCAACCTCGGCCATTTTAGATTGCTGAATAATTTTTAAACGTTCCTGTGCGAGTTTTTCCCTGGCTTCTTTTACTTCGGTTATATCTTCCTTGATGGCAATGAATTCGGTTACTTCACCCTGTGCATTTTTGATGCCTGCTATAACCGCTCTTTCCCAGAAAAGTTCACCGTCTTTACGTCGGTTATGAAATACCCCTGTCCACTGTTTACCCTTCTTAATGGTTTGCCACAGTTCTTCATAAGCCTGGCTATTGGTTTCACCTGATTTCAGAATATGCGGGTTCTTACCGACAACTTCATGAAGTTGATAACCGCTTACTTCTTCAAACTTGGGGTTAACATATTTAATCAGTCCATCAGCGCTGGTAATCATTACGGCCACCGGCGCATTTCTCATAATATATGCACAGTTACGCTCATCGGTATTACAGATGCCTTTACTGTTAAAATTACTCAGTTGAAGCTGAGTGATTTGTAGTGCATCACGTACTAGTTCTAGCTCTTTTTCTAATTCACTTACCTGTGTTTTTTGAGTTCCATTCTGTACATTCTCTACATCTTTCACTCATTATTGCCTGGTTGGTTGATGGGTAAAGTTATGTTGATTTCAGTCCCTTTGCTTTTCGCTGATGTGGCGGTGATAATGCCGTGATGAGCTTTAGCAATAGTCCAGCAAATGGCCAGTCCCAGTCCGGTGCCCTGTCCCACAGGTTTGGTGCTGTAGAAGGGGTTAAAAATATTTTCCAGTGCGTCCTCGTCTATACCCACGCCATTATCATGAATGCTTATTAACAGGTGCTCCTTGTCCTGTAGTTGGGTTTTGATAGTAATTAATGGCGCAGTCAGTTCTTGCACGGCGTCCATGGCGTTTTCAAGAACATTGCTGATAAGCTGGGTAATTTGATTAACAGAAGCAAAAATCGCGGGCATTTGCTCGTTATTATCTAGCTGAATTTTGACATTGCTCCAGCGCTTATCGTAATAGAAAAGATTACAGGTACTGGAGAGTAGTTGATGAATATCCAGCCATTCAAATTCATCATTTTTATGTGTATCAATCACCGAGAGTGCCTGGATGATCTTCACCAGACCATCAACATAACATTGCAGGTTTAGTAAATTTTGCTGACTATCTTTACTTAACTGGTTGTCTTCATCCGTTTTTATTTCTTCAGCAAGTGCGGCGATACCACTAATGGGATTACCAATTTCATGGGCAATTCCCCCTGCTAGAGAATCAACCGCATCCATTTTTTCCATAAACGCGGTTTTACTGTGTTGAATTTCCAGCGCCTGTTCACGCTCCGCAAGTGCACTGGCCATATTATTCACCCCGTGGATCAGCTGTCCGACTTCATCCTGTCGTTTTACTGCTAAAGGGGGGCCACGATAACCCTGTACTATTTCGGTGGTACGATTTTGCAGGTCGTTAAGATTAGATTTGAGCCGGTAAAAAAACAGACTGGTTATCGCACCCAACATGCCAAGACCTATAATGCCTAAGGTTAATGTGTTCACAACAATGGCGTCATCCTGGGTTCGATATTCCTCTATGAGCCTGGCCAGGCGATCACGATTGAGAACCGTGAGGCGACTCAATTCAGATTTCGATTGTGCTAGATGTAAATGAATTTCTTTCAGGGTTTCCTCACCAGGTTGTTGTAAGGTAGCGGGAATGCTTTTTAAAAGTTTATTAAAAGACTCGGCCTGTTCAGGGAAGCTCTCCTGTAAATTAATATAGTATTCACGCAGGCCAGAAAAATATTCCACCACTCTCTTTAATTCCGCGGGGGATACATCTGTAAATAAAACCGTAACAATATGAAAAGCGGCCAGATCTGCCTGCACAAGTGCGGCCTGGGCTTTCTGGATTTTCTGGTACTGGGCCTGTTGTTCCAATGGCTGATGGCGTTGGCTTAGAACAAATACCGCAATAAATGCGATATACGATAACAGCAGTAAAATAAACAGGTAGCCCTTGAACTGTAGTGAATGGATAAATCGGCCATTTGGCTTTTGATGCATATTCAATTTATTAACCAGATGTCACGTTATTCTCAGGGGAAGTTTCACCATGGTGGATGGACTCCAGTAGTAAATGTATGGTCTCGCTATTCCAGGATTGTTCACCCGTAATGCGCCTCTCAATAATGCCCTGAGGCGAGACGATAAATGTTTCAGGGTAGGTGTTAATCCCTAAAAGCTTTTGTGATAGTTGCTGATCGATATCCTGCACATTGGTAAATTTAATTTTTTGTTGCAGTAAAAACTCCCCCATTAAATTTTTATCTTCATCCACTGAAACCCCTATTACTACAAACCGGTCTTTATCCAGATGGTTACTGAGTTGCTGTAGTTCTGGCATTTCCCTACGACAGGGTGAGCACCAGGTGGCCCAGAAATTAATTAACAATGTTTTGCCGCTGAGGTTGACTGGGGTGTTAGCCGTTAATTTTAGTAATGCTGATAATGGGAATGTATCCCCCTGCTTAAACGCGAGGTTGCTGTTCTTTTCGCAGGCGGATAATAAAAACAGGCCAAGTAATACAACGACAAATGGTATTAAGGCCGATAAAGTTATTTTGTGTGGGGAAATAACATGATGGGTTTTCATTCGCATAATCGTGAATGATTGCAATTCGGGTGCCAACATAAAATACAGCTTAGTTTATGTGTTATTAGTTTAAATATGCGGAAAGTTTAATATATAAAATTCTTAGAAATAGTAATCCAGATCAATAATTCTCGATATTGGGAATCTGTCATGACAGAAGGTAGTGGCTTTCGGGGCTGTGATTTTTCCAGGATTATTCCTTAACCGGGTAAAAAGCTTCGGAGATATAGCTGATAATCTGTTTAATTTGATGTTTATCGAGCACATGTTTCCAGGCGGGCATTGAGGTGTCCTTAAGGCCGTTTTCAATGCGTTGCTGTAATATTTCCCGGTTCATCGACGACATAAATTGAGGGTCGCGTAAATCCCGGGGATTAGGTTCGAGAAAACTGCCAATCCAGTTTTGCCCGCTACCATCAGCCCCGTGGCAAAATGCGCAATTTTCCAGCCACAGTGCTTTGCCAGCTCTGGCGGTGTTTGATAAGTTTTTTACTTCTGGGGAAATATCATGTTTGGCATAAATGCTGGCGGAACTCACCGCATCAATTCGAGTATGGGAATAGTTATTTCTCGGATAGGAGATAGACTGCTTTTGCCATATCTCACCCTCATTATTGACCCTGGCCCGGTCATGACAGGTGATGCAGCTGGTGAGGAATAATTGCTTGCCTTTTACCTGCTCTGGATTTAATTCTTCCCAGGCCTTGTCCAGTGGAATCTCCCCCCTGGCAAAAGGAAATGCGATGGCGTAACGTTGATGATTTGGCCAGCCATTTTCCAGTGTATGGTAACGGGTGTTAGGCTGTTTGTTCTGCATGAATTCCTGGCGCACAAAATCGACTACCGCTTCTATTTCCTGGGTATTTAGTAAACGAGAAAATCCCGTCATCGCCGTGTTTTGCTTACCGTGGGTAACCGCATTAATCATTTGCTGGCGGGGGAGGGCCGAGGTTTCTGTTTGACTAAAATTTAATGGGCGAGGATTCACATAACTGGAGGTGAGGGTGCGCGCATCACCGGAATAACCATGACAGAAATAGCAGCGATAGTTATAAATGGCCCGCCCCTGCTCATGGTAAGCAGCCGCGTTTGGTGATTTAGTCACTGGGTCCTGTGCGGCTGCAGGGTTAGCAACAAGGCTTATCAGCAGGAATATGTAACGGGTATAGGGCTTCACGTTAATAGAATACTTCTTTAGTAACAGGTATGTTAATTACTTTTTCTGAATAAATTCCCTGAACACATATTCACTGACATCTGCCATCTGCTGCGGGTTAAACACTTTTTCCCAGGCGGGCATTTCAGTGCGCAATTTACCCTTTGATACCGCCAGGTAAAGTGCTGGCCGGTTGAAGCTGGCACGGGAAGAGGTGTGTAGAAAGTTTCGAGGTTTAGGGTTAATAAAATAAGCCCTGGGTCCACGGCCATCCCCGGTTTCACCATGACAGCCGGCACAGTTACTCAAATACAGACTGGCTCCATTATCGTAATTGCCGGTTAAACCACTGGGCAGGGGCTGATGCATATCAGCCCGGGTATTTTCAGCGGTTGCTACGGGTGCATCCGTTTCTTTCGAGGTTTTTTTCGCAATAACTAAAGGCGTCATAAACGTATTAATAACATAATCCACCACAATTTCAATTTGCTCGTCGGTTAAACGGTTTTTCCATCCTGTCATGGCGGTTTCCGCCCGACCATAAGCAACTGATTTGATCATTCTGGGACGATCGAGTTTTGTCTGTGTTTGTTCTGTGGTGAAATCGACCGGACGTGGTTTCAGGCCAGTTGTTGCCCACACGGCGCCTTTGCCCGTGTCGCCATGACATACTGAACAATAGTCTGCGTAAATGCGACTGCCTTCTGAGGCTGTTTCCACCGTTGCCGCGCGAAGAAATTTCTGCCTGATATAATCTGCAATGGCATTAATTTGTTCATCGGATAATCTTGATTTCCAGGCTGTCATCGCGGTTTGTGGCCGGCCTTCTCGAATAGATTGCACAATGCGTTCACGACTCAGCTCAATAGATGACTGGGGGCTGGTAAAATCTCTGGGTGGTGGAACCAGGCCCTGCATTGCGTGGCTATCCCCGTCCCCCTTGTCCCCATGGCATACAGAGCAGTAATCGTGGAAAAGAGCCGCCGCGTCAATCTCAGCCGCGTTTGTATTAAAACCCGGTGCAGTCATTGTGAGTAGCACCAGTGGCAAGGACAGCTTCTGGCGGGAAAAAATGATGATGGATGTATAAAAATTATTTACAGGATTTGTGTAGTTAATTATTTTTTTCAGGTTAAGCCTAACTTTCATTTACTCGCCTTACGTGTTCAATCAAAAATGCCATTCTAAAAACAATGATTCAATATTGAAGAAATGTTCCTGAATTTACATAGTAATAACAGCAAGGCAAAAATGGTGCCATGTGTAAAATTTTTCTGGCACTGTAATTGCTTTGCTATCCTGGAGCATTTAGTGCTTGCATGATAATTGTAAATTTCTTCGGTAGGTGTATGACAAAGAAGATCGATAAAGACGTATATTTTAAGCTGCTATTACTGGCAGTAATTAGTTTACTGACAAACTGTGCAAGTGCACCGGGGCAGTCTGAAGCTGAAAAGCCCGTTTTCCCACCACCGCCTGATAAGCCACGATTTTATTTTCAGCAAAGTTTAACCAGCAGTGCTGATGTATTACGGGAAAGTGATGAGGCTATTTTTAAACGCATGGTGACGGGGCAGACACGGTCGGGTATTGGAATGGGTAAGCCCTTTGGGGTGAGTGTCCATCAGGGGCGAATTTTTGTAACAGATACCCTGAAACGGATGGTGATGGCTTTTGATAAGGCCGCGGGTAAGTATATTGAGATAGGCACAACCCAGCCGGGAGAATTATTTAAACCCATGGGTCTGGATGTGGACAGGCAGGGTAATTTATATGTGTGTGATGCCACCCTGAAGCATGTTGTGGTTTTTAATCGAGATGGAAAATACCTGCGAACAATTGGCGACAAGGAGATGTTTAGTCGGCCCGCGGGGTTAACGGTTGACCCTGAGGGTAAAAAAGTTTTTGTAGTGGATACCGGCGGGGTAAAGAGTGACTGGCACCGAGTGGTGGTGTTAGATGCCCAATCAGGAGAGTTTTTATATAACATTTCAAAACGCGGCGACAAGGACGGTGAACTTAATTTACCCAGAGAAGCAACCATTGCAGCTGATGGTAATTTGTATGTTGTTGATGGGGGGAATTTTCGCATTCAGGTGTTTACACAGGATGGAAAATTTTTACGTTCATTTGGTGGAATTGGTCGACGTAGTGGGCAGTTCTCCAGGCCTAAAGGGATAGGTTCAGATAAGGATGGCAATATTTATATTGCGGATACCGCTTTTGGGAATTTTCAAATTTTTAATCCTGAGGGCCAGTTATTATTGGCGGTGGGACATCGAGACAGTCGTCATGGGGCGGCAAATTTTATGTTACCCGCGGGGCTGGCCGTTGATGAGGATGGTCGAGTTTATATGGTGGATCAGTTCTTTAAAAAAATTGATGTTTTTCGACCTGCGTCGTTACCTGAAAGCGAGGGTTACTTTAATACCAATAAAGTTCCGGCAAAATAAGCGCAATAAAAATACTCAAATTTGGGAATTCATGACAGGGATTCCCAAAACTGGGAAAATTATTTTTGTTCGTTACCTATCTTTCTACTTTACTGTCCTGTTAAAAGAAATGGATTTATATTTAAACCGCGCTGTCGTTTGACTAACGATTATTTCATCCTGTTCGAGACATGAATTGAGGATACCTGCCTAAGACACGCCGTGAAACCATCCCTGGTGGCTCGGCACCCGCGTCCATGCGGGTGACGGTCTTAGGCAGGTATCCTCAATTCATGTCTCTAGTGGTTAACGGCACAGTAGTGATATTTATATATTAATTAAGGTCCAGACTGCTTGGCAGGCCAATCCAACTCTGGCTTGAATATTGCTGCCAGGTTTATATTTATCGTCATTACTACAGGTTTTAACTAAATGTCTAGAAACTCCGTCTTACCCACATTATTGAATCAGGCTGTCATTGTTTTTTTAATATCAGGTTTAATCTCCTGTGCAGATGACAAATTAACCAGCAACAAAACCAGTCAGGCACCACAGTCAGAAATTTTTTCTACTCCACAGACTGTGACGACACCAGCAGCAAACACCGGTGTTGTGAAATCAATTAAAAATGTCGGGGGGTACTCTTATATAGAAGTAGATATCAATGGGCAGATATTCTGGATGGCTGCCTCAATTTCTTCGGTAAAAGCGGGGGAAAAAATAGCCTGGAAGGGCCATGCAATGATGAGTAATTTTGTTAGCAAAACGATGAATCGAACATTTGAAAAAATTATGTTTGTCGATAAGGTGGTACCCGCATCGGCAATGCAAAGTAGTCTGCATTCGGGAAGAGTAATAGAAACCATGGACTCGGCTGGATATAGTTATATTCAGGTGGAAGAGCAGGGTAAAAAAGTCTGGTTGGCCGCGCCGATTACAAAAATTTCTGTTGGTCAGAATATTAGCTGGAATAGTGGTGCTGCTATGCAGAAGTTTTCCAGTCGCTCATTAAATCGTACTTTTGAAGAGATATTCTTTATTAGTGGGGTAACGTTTAACAACTCATAGGCCTGATAATTTAATGCAGGTTGCCGGGGGTTTAATTAAATATTAAAACCCCGGCCTTAGAATGTGATTTTATCTTTATCGACTATGCCTTTTTCCTGTCTTAATGACGTCCTGTATTTGGGAATTTATAAAAAGTTAATTTCTTAAATCTAAGAGTTAATCACAAAATTAGTTTAATAATTTATCTCTAAGTGAAACCATATCAAAATTTATATTGCCACTATCTTATTGTTTTAAAAGTATATTTATAGAATTGTAAATTAATTTTTTAAGGTAAATTTCATATTGGCATAATGCATGCTTTTACTCGGTTGTGAACTGCAATTAATCAACGGATAAAAATTATGAAAAATAAATATTTAAACATCATTCTGGGAGGAGGAGGCTTGCTGGCGAGCTTGCTGCTGGGTGCTGGAAGTGTGCAAGCGGGGATTGCTAATACGCCTCATAATTTGGGCGCAACAGGTACGGGAACAAACTTTTACAATGGTACAGCGGAGATATGCGTATTTTGTCATACCCCGCATGGTGGAGATAATTCTGCATCTGTTCCACTGTGGAATAAAACTTTAGCTGCACCCGCTTCTTATACAACTTATGACAGCCTTGGAACGAGTAGTCTTGATGGTGCAACAGCACCCGTAGGTTCGGTTTCAATTGCCTGTCTGTCCTGTCACGATGGTACACAGGCTATGGACGCGGTATTAAATGCACCGGGTTCTGGCGCGGTGGTGACTTCATATACTAACGGAATCTGGACAGGTAGTTCTAGCCCACAGGGGATAGCGCTAATTGGTCAGGATCTGTCTAACGATCATCCAATCGGTATTCAATACGGTGGCGGTGGCATCACTGCAACAGCACCGGCGGCGGCGACGAATGATATAGATTTTAAAGCCACAGAAAATGCCACTATTAATGGTAATACTATCTGGTGGGTTGATACTGAAGTGACACCTAATGGTACACGTCAGAAAACTGATATGCAGTTATATACTCGATCAGTTGCAGCAATTGATGGTGGAGCTGATCAACCATTTGTTGAATGTGCAAGTTGTCATGATCCACATACTGAAAATACAACTTTCCTCAGGGTATCCAATGCGGGTAGTGCAGTATGCCTGGCATGTCATACAAAATAAAACAGGGTTAGTTTAACCAAAATCAGTCCTCCATTGATGTCCTCAATGGGGGATGTGTTATTTCTGCTCATCATAAAGGTGGTATTAAAGATGTGTCCAAAACTTGCTTACAAAAGCTCATTTGTCGTGGGTTTTTTATTGGTATTGTTGAGCATGTTTTCTACAAAAATATTCTCAGCTGAAGCGGTGTCAGATAATCCGGTTTTTGCAAGAATTAATGATCGCGTAATTACGTATAACGAGTTTATGGATATATTTCGAACGGCAGTTCGTTATAAATACTATCATGGAAAAGTGCCACAGAATGAGTTGCAGTCTTTTCAGTTACAGGTTGGAAAAGATATTGTTGAGCAAGTTTTGTTACATCAGCAAGCATTGAAACTGGGTCTTCAACCCGATAAAGAGAAAATTAAGGCCGGCTTTGATAAATATGATAAAAAATATGCGACTAATCAAGAGTGGCAGGCACAGAAAGAAAAAAACTATCAGCTGTTATTAAAACGTCTGGAACGTCAGGATCTAATTGAGCAAATGAAGTTAAGAATTCAGGATGTTGATAAGCCAGATAACAAGCATGTAGAAAAATATTATAAGCAATATCCTGAAAAGTTTACCGAACCAAAGCGCGTCTGGTTATCCGTTATCCTGCTATCGGTTCCACCTGCGTCAGCAAAACAAACCTGGTTAGATGCGGAAAAAGCCGCCAATCAATTTATAGAACGTATTAAACAGGGAGAATCATTTGCAGATATAGCTAATCAGTATTCAGCGCATCCAAGTGCAGTTAATGGTGGGGACCTGGGGTATTTACATCAGGGCATGCTTGAGGGTGATGCAAAAAAAGTAGTTGAAAACCTGAAAGAAAATGAAATAAGTAAACCCGTTCATGTGTTGGAAGGGATAACTGTTTTTCGTCTAAACGGAATCCAGCCAGCAAAACTTAAGTCATTCAACGAAGTAAAACAACGAGCTGCAGATTTACTATATCGTGAATTACAAGATAAATCCTGGGAAAAATATTTAAAACAGTTAACCAGCACAGCTGATGTTTTTGTTAATGAAAAATTGTATGCCGCTGTTGCTGATAAGTAGATGTGCTTGTGTGTCGAGATTTAAAGTTATGGATAATTGTAAGCATTATTCTGGTTATATGTATGAGTTATCCAAGTCTGACATTGGCTGAATACCATCCAGTAAGGATTTGGGGTGACTTAACAGCTCTTTACAGAGAGCGTGATTTTAATGCAGGTAAAAACCATGCAACTGACTGGCAAGCAATTACAACTGTTAATGCAAGTAGTTATATCTGGCAGCCCTGGCTAGCGCTTGTTGATGGCAGCTTATCCTATTCAACAGATAAAGAGCAATATACTGATCAGGCTCCAACCAGGGATCAGTATATTAATGGTAATTTCAGGCTGAATTTATTTCCAAGTAGTCGATTTCCATTTTTAATGTATGCAAGTAAAAGCCAGAATGAATTAGATGATGAAGATTTTGGAAGAACCATTAAAAATACTGTATATGGTATGCGTCAACAATATTCAAGTCTGGATGGGCTAGAGTTTTATAGTGGAAATATAGAGCGAAGTATACGTGAGGATGTTGATCAGGAGAGCTTTATAAATAATAACCTGGGGTTTACGTCTCGATTTAAGATGCAAAATAATATTCTTTATGGGGATATAGATTACAGCAATATAGAAAAACCAAATAAGGATGATGAGGTTAACTATGCAATTACTGGGCGTCACTCATTTACCAGGAAAAGCAATTTCACACTTGAGAATATTGTTTCAACTGCACAAAGTCACTATGATTTTATAAATAATTCAAGTGATACACAAAATGATCAGGTGTCCAGTTTTCTAAGCTGGAGGCCAGCGAATCGTTCGGATTTGAATTTCTCTGCGAATTTGCGCATATCAAATCTGGCACAGTCATTTCGGCAACATACTGAAAATGTTCCAGGTGACGAAGAGACCAGTTTTGAACAGGGTTTAATAAATATTAATCAGAGCCTTATTTATAATTATAGTAATAATGTTACGTTTTTTGAAGCAATTAATGGTACTGAAACTGAAACTGGAAATACTGTTCAATTTACGGGTACTGAATCACTTGGTCTTGGATATGGTTCAGATTCTTACGATACATCGATAGGATATTATAGTTGGAATGCGGGAGTAAATATAAATAGACAGCATGGTGATTTTATTGAAACAGAACGTGACGTTAATAATCAATTGGGGCATTCCATATCAAAAATTATACAGTTAACACCGGATCTAAATTTACAATCAAGTTTTAATCAATCCGGGGAATATAAATTTAGAGATAAGCAAGAAGATGCCAGTAGCTTAAATCATTCAATTACTGTGAATTGGTCAGAATCCAGTTTTACAGATAGCACCTCTGTACGATTTATGTTAGCAGATTCTAGAAATAATGACACTGTTGATAACAAATTTCAGATGTTGAATCTACAGCTAAGTCAAGATTTTCGCATAAGTAGACATACTCATCTTATCGCGAATTTTACTATGCAGGGAACTCGTGTTACTTCAAACCAGGAGTTAACTGAAACGCAGTTAGTCGATGGTCAATTTAATTATTTCAATAGTCGATTTTTAAATATTCATGGTCTGGGATTTAAATCAGAGCTGGTATTAAATTTCAGAAAAACCACTGATCGGGGTGAAGATATTATAAATGCAAATGATGATTTGGATCATGATAATTCATGGAGAAATGAAATAGTTTACCGCATAGGTTTATTTGAATCACGTTTGAATCTTGATTATGTAAAAAATGATGACAAATATGATCGTGTAATAAAAGTACAGCTCACCAGAAATTTTGGTGATTTATGAGAGGAAAAAAGTGTATATGAAAATTAATGTTGTGACTCTACTGGCGTTGTTGTTCAGTGTGCTGATGTATTCATCACTGAGTAGAGCTGAATATGGTGACGTAGTCATAAATAATTACTCTGATGA